>ENA-OZHW01000066-OZHW01000066.1-human-gut-metagenome-genome-assembly--contig:-NODE-66-length-43902-cov-6.320090_pt1 | contig 43902 bp, 44 predicted proteins | sample MGYA00244050_ERZ653694 | MGnify/ENA primary metagenome ERZ653694 (study PRJEB26926, sample SAMN06165242) | human gut metagenome | biome: ENVO:00009003; feature: ENVO:2100002; material: ENVO:00002003...
CGAGATGCAGCGTAGTCTCGTGGGCTCGGAGATGTGTATAAGAGACAGGGTATGCATATTTCCTATGGTGAGCGCCGGTAAAATAATGACCGGCCTCGATAAAAATCCTCTTTCGCTTATTTTCGCAGAATGTTTATGATGAGAAAAATAAACGACAGGGTCAGGCAAGCTGTTCGCGAATAAGCTCCCCCAAGCGCTTCACCCCCTGCTCTTCGCGTTCCCCCCAGCCCCAGGCGGTATTAAAACGGAAAAACGAGGTCCAGCTGTCGGAGGTGGAGAACATTTTCCCTGGGGCAATGCTGATGTGCGACGCCAGCGCCCGGGCGCTAAGTGCGCTAGCGTCGGCCCCTTCCGGTAGTTCGATCCACAGAAAGTAGCCGCTGTCGCTGTGGTGGACGATGACCTCCGGCGGCAGATGGCGCAGCAGCGCCTGCCAGGCCTGCTGTTTACGCTCCGCCAGCTGACGACGTAGACGGCGCAGGTGGGCGTCATAGCGCTTGGTGGACAGATAATCCACCAGGGCTAACTGCATCGGCGAACTGGTGGAAAGCGTACTCATCAGCTGGAGCTGCTGGATCCGCCGCGCCTGTTTGCCGGCCGCCACCCAGCCGATACGAAAGCCGGGTACCAGACATTTTGAGAACGAGCTGCAGTGCAGCGTCATCTCCTGGCGATCCCAGAACTTCGCCGGTAACGGCTTTTCGCGGCCAAAATAGAGCTCGCTGTAGACATCATCTTCGATCAACATCACGTTATAGCGCGCCAGCAGCGCCACCAGCGCCGCTTTTTTTTCAGCGCTGAGGGTGAAGCCGAGCGGATTCTGGCCGTTGGTCATCAGCCAGCAGGCCTTCACCGGATAGTTTTGCAGGGCCGCCTCCAGCGCCGTCAGATCAATGCCTTCCCTGACGTCAGTGGCTACCGACAATGCTTTCAAACGCAGCCTCTCCAGCGCCTGCAGGGCGCCGTAGAAGCAGGGGTTTTCCACCACCACCCAGTCTCCCGGCTCGGTCACCGCCTGCAGGCTGAGGTTAAGCGCCTCCAGCGCCCCGGCGGTGATGACGATCTCGTCCGGCGAGACGTTCATCCCCTGCAGGGCATAGCGACGGGCAATGGCATGCCGGAGTTCTGCATTGCCCGGCGGCAGATTCTCAATGACGCTCATGGCGGTGGCGGTTTTACTCACCTGCGCCAGCGAGCGGTTGAGCTGCTGCAGCGGGAAGAGACGCGGGTCCGGAAAGGCCGAGGCAAAGGGCAGCATCGACGCCTGGCGGCTGGCCTGGAGCACCTCAAAGATATAGGTATTGATATCGACGGCTTCATCGCGAGTGACCTGGGCAGGCGGCGCCGGCTGGCGGAGCTTCACCGGCTGGGGGGCAACATAATAACCCGACTGCGGACGGGCGACGATGCGCCCCTGGCTTTCCAGCAGCTGATAGGCATGGCTGACGGTCATAAAGCTCATGCCGCTGCTGATCACCTGCTCGCGCAGCGACGGCAGCCGATCGCCAGGCAACCAGACGCCAAGGGCGATCTGCTCGGTCAGTTGCTGCGCCAACTGTTGATACTTTTTCATTGCGGCCGTCCCCGTACGATAACGTCCCATTATCATATATCAGTTATAAAAAAATCATAGTTTCCTGTAACTGTTATATCTGCAGCGGCGGCCGCGTCGCCGTGATAGCACGGGATGGGTTTAAAATATCACCACCCAGAATAGCGAGATTAAAACAAACCAGAAGATAATCATTACGCCAAGCGTAATGCACAGACTCTGTAATCCTTTTTCAGACATTGGCATTCCCTTTTATTTATTCCCGAGCTCATACAGTACAAATTAGCCGCGGAGCCGACAATTTATTATTATTTAATTTACGATTAACCGGCTCAGCGTTTTTACTTATTCTCATACTAATGAGTGACAATAAATCAGAGTAAAAATCCGTGGCGGATTTCGTAAGCCAAAATATGAGCTACGGCGGGTGGTAAGGATATATTATGCCGACCAGGTGACTACGCCATACCGGCGGCAGGGCCGCGTAGCCAGCCGTTAGCAATAATATGACAGACAGCGGAATAGACGCCTAATCACCTTCCGCAGGGATTAATCAAGGTTGCGCAAGGATATTTTCTCGCCCTGGCAACAGCTGAAAAATCATAACAGCGGCCAACTGTTATGATAAAAAATGGCGTGACTGCCTCTGCCCCTCAGTCGTCACCCCACCTAAAATTGCGCTGAATCAATTTTGTTGTGGAGTCCTGCATGTTCGGTCTTGATGCATTCCATCTGGCGCGAGTTCAATTCGCTTTTACGGTCTCATTTCATATTATCTTCCCCGCCATTACCATCGGACTGGCCAGCTATCTGGCGGTGCTCGAAGGCTTATGGCTAAAAACAAAAAATCCCGTCTGGCGCTCGCTGTACCATTTCTGGTCGAAGATTTTCGCCGTCAACTTCGGTATGGGGGTCGTTTCCGGGCTGGTGATGGCCTACCAGTTCGGCACCAACTGGAGCGGTTTCTCACAGTTTGCAGGCAGCATAACCGGCCCTCTGCTGACCTATGAAGTCCTGACGGCGTTCTTTCTGGAAGCGGGCTTCCTCGGGGTGATGCTTTTCGGCTGGAACCGCGTGGGGCCGGGGCTGCACTTTTTCGCCACCTGCATGGTGGCGCTGGGTACTATCATCTCCACCTTCTGGATCCTCGCCTCTAACAGCTGGATGCAGACCCCGCAGGGGTTTGAGATCGTTGATGGCCAGGTCGTGCCCGTCGACTGGCTGGCGGTGATCTTTAATCCGTCGTTCCCCTACCGATTATTGCATATGACAGTAGCGGCGTTTCTCAGTAGCGCGCTGTTTGTCGGCGCCTCGGCGGCCTGGCATCTGCTGCGCGGCAATCAGTCGCCGGCGATCCGTAAGATGTTCTCGATGGCGCTATGGATGACGCTGCTGGTCGCCCCCGTCCAGGCGCTGATCGGCGATATGCATGGCCTGAATACCCTGAAGCACCAGCCGGCGAAAATCGCCGCCATTGAGGGGCACTGGGAAAATCCACCGGGTGAGCCAACGCCGTTGCTGCTGTTTGGCTGGCCCGATATGGACCAGGAGCGCACCCGCTACGGGCTTGAGATACCGGCCCTGGGCAGTCTGATCCTCACCCACAGTCTTGATAAACAGGTGCCGGCGTTGAAAGAGTTCGCTCCTGAGGAGCGCCCGAATTCTACTGTGGTGTTCTGGTCATTTCGCCTGATGGCCGGGCTGGGCATGTTGATGCTGCTGCTGGGCGTGCTGGCCCTGTGGCTGCGTCGCGGCGACCGGCTATACCACTCGCGGCCGTTTCTGCGTTTTGCCCTGTGGATGGGGCCATCCGGCCTGATCGCTATTCTCGCCGGCTGGGTGACCACCGAGGTGGGCCGCCAACCCTGGGTGGTGTATGGCGTTCAGCGCACCGCCGATGCCGTTTCCGCTCATGGCGATCTGCATATGTCGGTCAGTTTATTGACCTTTATCGTAGTGTACACCGCCGTCTTCGGCGTCGGCTACAGCTATATGCTGCGCCTGATCCGCAAGGGGCCGCAGGAGATGCTCCCGGCGACAACCGGTACGCCCGCCCGCCCGCTGTCCGCCGCCACTGAAGGTTATCTGCAGAAGGAGTCCCGCTAATGGGTATCGAATTATCGGTGATCTGGTTCGTGATTATCGTCTTTGCCACGCTGATGTACATCGTCATGGATGGCTTTGATCTGGGCATCGGCCTGCTGTTCAGCACGGTGCGGGGCGGCGGGGATCGCGACGTAATGGTCAACAGCGTCGCGCCGGTATGGGATGGCAATGAAACCTGGCTGGTGCTCGGCGGCGCCGGCCTGTTTGGCGCCTTTCCTCTCGCCTACGCGGTGATCATCGACGCCCTGTCGATCCCCCTGACCCTGATGCTGATCGGCCTGATTTTTCGCGGCGTCGCCTTTGAGTTTCGCTTCCAGGCCACGCCATCGCACCGGCCATTCTGGGATCGCGCCTTTTTTGGCGGCTCCCTACTGGCAACCTTCAGCCAGGGCGTGGTGGTCGGGGCGGTGATCAACGGTTTCACCGTCAGCGGTCGCGCCTTCAGCGGCGGCATGTTTGACTGGCTGACCCCGTTCAGCCTGTTCTGCGGACTCGGACTGTGCGTGGCCTATGCGCTGCTCGGCGCCACCTGGCTGGTGATGAAAAGTGATGGTGCGCTGCAGCAGAGAATGCGCAGCGCATCGCGGCAGTTGCTGGGTGCCCTGCTGGCGGTGTTTGCCGTCATCAGCCTGTGGACTCCGCTGGCGCACCCGGCGATTGCTGCCCGCTGGTTCAGCCTGCCGAATCTCTATTTCCTGCTGCCGGTACCGCTGCTGGTGATCCTCGTTAGCGGCTGGCTGTGGCGCACGCTGCATCAGCGCGACCGCCATGTTTCGCCCTTCACGCTGACGCTGGGCCTGGTCTTTCTCGGCTTCAGCGGACTGGGGATCAGTATCTGGCCGCATATTATCCCGCCGGCCATCACGCTGTGGCAGGCTGCCGCTCCCCCGCAAAGCCAGGGCTTTATGCTGGTGGGCGCCCTGCTGATTATTCCGGTCATTCTTGGCTACACCTGCTGGAGCTATTACGTGTTCCGCGGCAAAGTTCAGCCCGGGGAGGGATATCACTGATGCATACTGCCTGGCCTAAACGTCTGCTGTGGCTGATCGCGCTCTGGGGAGGCAGCGTACTGACGCTGGCCGCCATTAGCCTGCTGTTTCGCCTGCTGATGACCGCCGCAGGGCTAAAAGTCTGAGTGGGATGCAGAGACGTCCGAAAAGGGACTTCTCCATCTTATCTTCACTTTTGCCTGATGAAATACGGCGCTACATCTGAAGAAAGGATATTGCTATGAAGAAGTTAGCTTTACTCTCCGCCGTAATGACGCTGGGAATGTCGTCATGGGCTTTTGCTGCCGACAACCCGCCGCCGCCGGAAAAAGGCGCGCAGCATCAGGGTAAACCGCCGGTGAAAAACGGCCAACACGATGGTAAGCAAGCGCAATACAACAGCAAACAGCCACAACGAGACGGCAAACAGCCGCAGCACGACGGTAAACAGCCGCCGCACAACGGCAAGCTGCCGCCAAAAGGGAGCGAGCACAGCGGGAAACCGCTGCCGCCGAAAGCGTAACACTCTGGCCTGGCCTTCCGCGTCAGGCCTTTTTTCATCCTTCGTCAGCCATCGTTGACAAACTCTTGCCGTTCTTTGAGATGCCCGAAAAAAAGCCTGCATTGCGCCTGACATAGTATGTCCACGCCATTGTTCCGTCGAGAAAAGGTATGTTAAAGAGAAGCATAAGCGCCCTGCTGTTGCTGTGCGCATTATTTTCCGGGCATCTGTTAGCCCATCGTCAGGGACACGAGTACTTTCCGGTGCAAAGTCTCGAACAGCAGCTGCTGCACGAAGCGGATAGCGATGAGCTTCGCAGCCAGTACGAGGAGGTCGCCGCAGACCTGCGCGAACATCACCGCTGGCAGGACGACCGTAAACCGCGGGCATCCTGCCAATAGCATCGACTCGAATCAGGCCCCTTTGCGCTTCGGCAGCGTCTTCATCAGATCGTCCGGGCTGACGGAGGCCACAATGCTGCCCGGGTGCGGCATTTTGAGGATATGGTTTTTGATCTTGCCGACCACGTGCATTTCGCACGGACGGCAGTCAAACTTCAGGGTCAGGACCTCATCGCCATGGATCAGCTGCATCGGCGTGGCTTTCCAGCTCTTGATGGAGCCTTTCGCCTGCTTCGGGCAGAGGTTGAAGGCGAACCGCAGACAATGCTTAGTGATCATCACCGGCACATCGCCCTTCTCTTCGTGCGCTTCATAGGCGGCGTCGATCAGCTGTACGCCATAGCGCTGGTAGAACGCACGCGCCTTGTGGTTATAGACGTTGGCGAGGAAGGAGAGATGGGTCTCAGGGTAGACCGGCGGCGGTACGGAGACCGGCTTGCGGGTGCCGCGCTGCCAGGCGTTGAGGCGCGCTTCATCCAGCATCTCCGCAGTTTCCCGACGCAGCTGGTTGAGCAGGCTGTTGGGCACAAACAGCGGCGGCAGATTAACCTGCACCTCGCGCGCATAGTAGATGGTTTGCCCCAGTTTTGTGACACCGTCACGCAGGTTGGCCAACGCTTTCTCCGCCTGGTTAGCTTCGGCGAACTCCCCGTCAAGGGTGTGGGTCACGCTGACGCCATCTTCACAGGTCATGGTGAGAACCAGCTGCTCCTGCCAGCCGCTCAACGTCACATCTACCGCGATGCGGCGTTCGCTGGAGGGCTTTAGCAGCGCCTGTTGCCAGTTATGATCGAGGTTGCGGTTGAGCGGCTGATGGGGGCGCACTTTATGCAGATCCGCTGGCATCTCGTTCGGCCATACCCGATAACGGTTTTCGCCGGTTTTTTCCACGGTATTAGCACGGAAGCCCACCACTTCGCGCTTAATCATCACGTTGAGACCATCGCCGTTGGTTAACGGTTCACTGACTTCAACGTCGAGATGGTCTTTGCCTACCTTCAGAACTTCACCCACCGGCAGGCCGATAAATTTCGGCGAATCAAAGGCGCCGATATCGCCTTTGCGGGCATTAACAAAGTAGTCAGTGCTGCCGCGGTGGAAGGTTTTATCCGTGGACGGGATAAAGAAATGCTCGGTGCGTCCAGCCGAGGCGCGCGCCAGGTCGCCGCGATCTTCAATAATGGCATCCAGCATTTGACGGTAGTGCGCAGTGATGTTTTTCACATAACTCATGTCTTTGTAACGGCCTTCAATTTTGAAGGAGCGTACGCCAGCGTCGATCAGTGCCGCCAGGTTGGCGGTCTGATCGTTATCCTTCATCGACAGGAGATGTTTCTCATAGGCCACCACCCGCCCCTGATCGTCCTTCAGGGTATACGGCAAGCGGCAAGCCTGCGAGCAGTCGCCGCGGTTGGCGCTGCGTCCGGTCTGGGCGTGCGAAATGTAACACTGCCCGGAATAGGCCACGCACAGCGCGCCATGGATAAAGAATTCGATAGTGGCGTCAGTGTGGTCGTAAATGGCTTTGATTTGACTGAGGTTCAGTTCGCGCGCCAGCACGATCTGACTGAAGCCGGCGTCGGAGAGAAACTTCGCTTTTTCCACACTACGAATATCGCACTGGGTGCTGGCGTGCAGCTCAATCGGCGGCAGATCCAGCTCCATGATCCCCATATCCTGCACGATCAGCGCATCGACGCCTGCGTCGTAGAGATCGGTAATCAGCCGCTGCGCCGGCTCCAGTTCATCGTCATGCAGAATGGTGTTCAGCGTCACAAATACCTTTGCGCCAAAGCGATGAGCGAAAGGCACCAGCCCGGCGATATCGCTCAGACTGTTGCTGGCGTTGTGGCGGGCACCAAAGCCAGGTCCACCGATGTAAACGGCATCGGCGCCGTGAAGGATCGCTTCGCGAGCGATACCGGCGTCGCGGGCAGGACTAAGAAGTTCAAGACGATGATTGTGCAGGCGCATACGCGTGTTGTTATCCAGTATAAGGGGGTCGAAATGGCGGCTATTGTAGTCAGAACCGGGCGCAGACGAAAACCTTTTCCGCCGTCGCGCGACGACGAATTTTCACTTTTCAACAAAGTATTGACGGAAAAGATATTTCCCTCAAATCACGGCGAAGAGTACTGTCATCACGTATTCCGGATTTTCCTCGTCACGTTGTGAGTGGTTATCATCAGTCATCTTGTCTGGCCGCGGGTTCGCTCGCGGTTTTTTCTTTTGGATAATGGATAAGAGAATGGAAATGGGCCGCCTGGGCGCCGCGGTTACGATACGCATGCGTCGCGTCGCCGGCGAAACGCCTACCCTCACCCGCCTGCAGCGAGTGCCACTCCCCTTGTAAGCACAAATCCAGCGTACCACTTATCACTACCACATGCTCAATCACCCCTTTCTCATGCGGCGTTGATTCGCTCAGCGCGCCGGGGGCAAGGGTTATCGAAAAATGGTCAAAGCGCAGCTCGGGATCCCACGGGAATACTGGCGTCACCACCATCGCCTGCTGCTGCGGATCAAACGCGGAGGGCGCGGCGCTGGCGTCCGGGACGATGAACGCCGAAAACGGTACGTTCAGCCCGGTGGCAATCTTCCACAGCGTCGCCACCGTTGGACTTGATTCATTCCGCTCAATCTGCCCGAGCATGGCTTTCGACACCCCGGTCTCTTCCGCCAGTCGCGACAGGCTCCAGCCTCGCTGCTGGCGCAGGGTTTTAAGCGTTGCCGCCAGATGTTGCGCAATATTCATCCTTCCTCCTGTTTTTACTGCGCAAAGTATACCGCCATTTGTCTGATTTTTTCAGGACGTTTAACGGCATCGTACGCCACTGGCGGCGAGTTTTTCTCCCAGGGTAGCTGCGCGAACCACCGCTTGTGCGTTATAACGCACAATGATACATTGAATGGATGTTATAACGCACATGAGAATCATCTATGCGCTCGTTTAGTCTTCCGCTTCCCACTCTGTTCGCTGGCTTCGTCGCCGTGTTGGTGGGGTACGCCAGCTCCGCCGCCATCATCTGGCAGGCCGCCGCCGCGGCCGGCGCTACCCCCGGGCAGATCGCCGGCTGGATGACGGCTCTTGGGCTCGCCATGGGCATCAGTACTCTCGCGCTGAGCGCCTGGCGGAAAGTTCCTGTGCTCACCGCCTGGTCAACGCCGGGCGCTGCGCTGTTAGTTAGCGGCCTGCAGGGGGTGACCCTCGCCGAGGCCGTGGGGATCTTTATTTTCGCCAACGCGCTAATCGTTATCTGCGGCGCCACCGGCCTGTTTGCCCGGCTGATGCAGATCATTCCCCATTCGCTGGCCGCCGCGATGCTGGCTGGGATCCTGCTACGGTTTGGTTTGCAGGCCTTCGCCGGCTTACAGGATCATCTGCCGCTGTGCGGCGGGATGCTCGCCGCCTGGCTGCTGTGTAAAGCGCTGTGGCCCCGCTTCGCCGTGGTGGCCGCGCTGGTGATTGGAGCGCTGATTGCGGCGGCGTCCGGGGATGTGGCTAGCGCCGCCGTGCCGCTGGCATTTGTGACGCCGGAATGGGTCGCCCCGCAGTTTACTCCGGCGCTTTTGCTCAGCGTCGGTCTGCCGTTCTTCCTCGTCACCATGGCCTCGCAGAACGCTCCGGGGTTCGCCACCCTGCAGGCATCAGGCTATACCGTACCGGTCTCCGCACTGATCGTCGTTTGCGGGGGGTTGGCACTACTGCTGGCGCCGTTTGGGGTTTATTCCATCTGCATCGCGGCGATCACCGCCGCCATATGCCAGAGCCCGGAGGCGCACCCGGATCCGAACCAGCGCTGGCTGGCGGCCATAGCCGCGGGCGGTTTTTATCTGCTGGCCGGTCTGTTCGGCGGGTCAATCACCGCCCTGATGTCGGCCCTGCCGCCGGCGTGGATCCAGATGCTGGCGGGTCTGGCGCTGCTCGGCACCATCGGCGGGAGTCTGTTTCAGGCAGTGCATCAGGCCAGTGAGCGCGATGCGGCAGTGCTAACCTTCCTGGTCACCGCCAGCGGGGTGACGCTGGCGGGAATTGGCTCCGCCTTCTGGGGCGTGGTGCTCGGCGGAGTGAGTTACGGCGTGCTATCCGCGCTGCGCCGCCCGTAGCTGGGAGGGCGTCAGGCCGGTGGCGGCTTTGACCCGATGGCTGAAATGGCTGGGGGAGCTAAAACCACAGGCCAGCGCTATCTCGGTTAACGGCAGCGCGCTATGGCAGATCAGGTTTTGCGCCTTCGCCATTCGCTGCTGCATGACGTACTGATGCGGAGCCATATTTAGCGACTGACGAAACATACGAGCAAAATGAAACTCACTCAGACCCGCCTGCTGCGCCAGGTCGGCCAGGGTCAAGGGCTGATCGAGATGAGCATCGATCCAGGCCAGTACGTGACGCTTTACGCCTGGCGCCAGCCCGCCGGTGACCGTCGGCAAACGCCACTGCACGGTGGAATAGTGCTGGATCAGATGGGTAAGCAGTAAGCTGCTGGCGGCGCTGAGGGTCAGCTGGTTCGCCGGCTGCCGCCAGTCGTTAGCCAGCAAAAACTGACGATACACTGCGGTGATTTTATCATCGCTGGCGAAGGTCTTTTCCTGCAGGGTGAAATTCGCCGGGCTGCGGTCCCACACCTCCTCGCCGACGCGACGCAGGTGCGCATCGGTACAGTAAAGATGCACAAACGACAGATCGCCGCGGATATCCCATACGCTTTCATCGCCTTTCGGCATCAGACAAAAACGATCCGGGCCGCCGCCATTTTTCCAGCCGTGCGGCGTCTTTTGATAGCTTTCGTAGCCATCAGCGACGTACAGACTTAAAGTATGATGGTCGCTCCGCACCGTCACGGTATCGCAATTGTTATACCAGGCGGCCAGTTGAATACCGGAATTCAGCTCCACGGTTCCCTTCAGCACCGCGTTCTGTCGCCGTAATGTTTCAAATGTCCCGTAACCCATCGTCTTCACACATTGTCTGTAAAAGCCCTAGTCTAGGGAGACTACGGCGCGGTTTCCAGTCCTCACCGCCAGCGGAGGGCAAATAAGCGCAAGAATTTGCAAGCCGACAACAAACCGGTGAAAGCCGCAGCAGGCGGCAGCCGGCATACTCCTCCCATCAACAGGTAGAGGAGAACCAGGGTGAACGCATTACTCTATGCACTCGTTGTCGTGATCTGGGGTACAACGTGGATTGCGATTTTTTTACAACAGGGACCGGTGGCCGCGCCGGTATCGATTTTCTGGCGTTTCGCCGTAGCCAGCGTCACGATGCTGGCGATTCTGCTCGTCACACGACGCCTGCGGCCGCTGGGCGCGAAAGATCATCTCTGCTGCCTGCTGCAGGGCTGCTGCGTCTTCTGCTTTAATTTCTGGTGTTTTTATACCGCCGCCGCCTGGATCAATACCGGTCTGGAATCGGTGATCTTTTCGATGGCGGTACTGTTTAACGCCATCAACAGCTTTCTCTTTTTCCGCCAGCAGCCGCCGGGCCGCTTCTGGGCCGCCGCCGCGCTGGGTCTCGCCGGTATCGTCATCCTGTTCTGGGACGACCTGCTGGCCAACGGACTGAACGCCTCGCTGTTGTGGGGGATCGGGCTGAGCGCCCTGGGTACCTACGGTTTTTCGCTCGGCAATATGTTCAGTATTCGCCACCAGCGCCGCGGGCTGGAAACGCTGACCACCAACAGCTGGGCGATGCTCTACGGCACGCTGGTGATGGGGGCGATCGCTCTGCTGCGCGGCGATAATTTTATGCCAGAATGGACCGTCAGCTATCTGGGCGCCCTGCTTTACCTGGCGCTGTTCGGCTCGGTCATCGCCTTTGGCGCCTATTTCACTCTCGTGGGGCGCATCGGCGCCAGCAAAGCCGCCTACAGTACGCTGCTGTTTCCGCTGGTCGCCTTATCCATTTCCACCGTCTATGAAGGGTATGTCTGGCACAGCAGCGCCGTGATCGGGCTGGCGCTGATCCTGCTGGGTAACCTGGTGATGTTTGCCAAACCGGAACAGCTATTGCTGCGCCGAAGGCTGGCCTGAGGAGGCTGAAGAAAACCAGCGCCGTCGTCAGACGGCGCTGGCACGATTAACGCTGAGAGGGATCGAATTTAACGGCGTCGACCGCCATATCATCGATAACCTGCTTCAGGGTATCGACGGTCAGCGGTGTATTCTCATTCGCCAGGGTTTTGCCTTCCCCTTTACGAACGACCTTGATGACCGGCTTATTGGTGCTGGCGTCAATGACCTCCGCCTCAAAGTACAGATTGGTGTCCATGGTACGATGGCCGGTGGCGGCCTGGGTGCCGGCGACAATCATAGCGACCGGGATCACTTCATAGAACTGCAGCCCCTCTTTGCTGGAGTCCACCCCGGTGATCGCCCCGCGGAAGATGAGGCTGCGCTTGCCGGCGGTAGTGGCCAGCGGTTTACGCTCGGAAATAGCCTGTTTCAGCTCTTTGTTGGTGTAGTTAAGAATATCCTGCAGCGCCTTCTCCCCTACCTGGGTGGTCGGCTTCGGTACCGGATAGTAGGTCACCGGGTGATAAACAATATTGTCATAGTTGGCCGGATTGAAGTTCGGATCGATCCAGCGCAGCTCCGGCTTGCCGGAGGCAGAGGTCGTTTCTTTCAAACTGGAATAATCTTTTAAGAAGCCCGAATACTGATCCGGTTGCGCCACTTTCGCCGCACAGCCGGTCAACGCCAATATTCCCGCCAGAGCGGCGACTTTCAGTAAAACGCGAGTACGCATAGAGAGATCCCTGTAAATACAGTTTTTTTTCGGCAGACGTTATAGCAAATAGGACCCACTAGTTTTGTGACAAAAAAAGGGCTTCGTCAAGGAAGATTTATAAATATTGATGGCCTGAACATTACGTTAATAAATAATCACTTAAAAGGGGTATCGCGCGGTTTTCCAGGCTCATTTTCGCCGCAACGGGTCTCTGTCTTGCCCAGGCTCTGGCGGGGAATGCGGCGCGGGCCAAGCTCAGCTTCCCACGCCGCGGCGAATCAGGCAGGCTTGCGCGCCAACAGGGTGGCGAAGCGCAATTTGATGCGATTGCCGTTGGCGTCGGTGCGATGCAGCTCGCCGACGTCCTCATTGTATTTCAGCAGCTCCCAGCCCTGGTAATAATCACGAAGCTCATCAGGTTTAAAGGCAAACGGGAAGCCGACGGTGCAGGGATAGTCTTCGGTATCCATCGCCGCCACAATCAGGTTATAGCCGCCGGCGGCGGTGCAGCGCTGCATATTGGCGATCAGGCCCGGGATGGTGTCAGGCTCGAGGAACATCATCACTACGGTGGAGAGGATCAGGTCATACTCGCCGTCAAAGCTCAGGCTGTTGAGGTCTTTCACCGCCGTTTGCAGATTATCCAGTCGCTCGGCGGCGCGAATACTTTCCAGATTGTTGACGCTCATCGGATTTTTATCCCACGCCGTCACCGCGAAGCCGTTCGCCGCCAGATAAAGGCTGTTACGCCCGTTGCCGCAGCCCAGATCCAGCGCCCGCCCCGGCGGCACAATCGTCGCGGCATGCAGCACCTCGGAATGGGTGCGGGTCAGGCTGTATTTTTGACTAAAATAATCCGCGTCACGCTTTGTCATGATCCTTCCTTCTTATTCAGGAGTGTTTCCCGGTCGACCTGGAGCAACAGTTTCCCGCTGACCAACAGCAACGCTGTACGCAGCAGCAGCAGGCCGACAACCAGATTGCTAAAAATAAATAGCGGCATCGCCAGATGATGAAAAAAGCCGTCTCCCCTGGCCTGGCCGAGATGCAGACCGGTGGTGGCCAGCGCGGAAATGCCGAACGAAAAGCTCCAGAAAGAAGCATTGAACGGCTGACGAAGATACCAGGGCATCAGACGGAGCATAAACAGTAGCTGCAGCAGGCCGTAACCAAACAGCAGCTTAGCGAAGGTATCGGCCTCCCCGCCGTTGACGCTGAGCCAGGCGCTGCAGGCCACCAGCGCAGGCGCCAGCTGGATCCCCAGCGAGGTGCGCAGCGGCGTCGGCAGCTCGCCTGCGCTGCGCAGACGCTGGAGGATCGCCGGCTCGAGGCTCAGCCAGGAGAAGACCCCGGCGCCGAGGAACACCAGTCCGGCATCGGAAAATCCCAGCGCGCCGCAGGCCATCGCGCTGATAAAATTATTGGCTACTGTCGGCAGATACAACCCCGGCGTGGTGGCCTCGCGAGGATGGTTCCCCCGCCATAGCCCACCGCTTTGCCAGGCGGCATAGGCGAGCTGCAGCGCCACGCCCGGCACAAACAGCCCGATCGCCAGCGGCCGGCACCAGGGAGCCAAACCAATCGCCACCAACAGCGTGGTGGCCGGAAACAGGCTGACGAAGCTGCTGCTCACCGGATGACGCATCTCCCGCAGCACGCTCGCCGGAAAGCGGATCGCCCGGCTGATAAACGCCATGCTGAGCAGGACCCACATCGCCATCGCCAGCGTCACCAGCCCATCACCAATGCTGCGGCTGACCGGCCAGAGGGTGCTGGCGTAACGCCAGGCGAAGCCCATTCCGATGGTGCCGAGCACCATGCCAAAATAACCCGCCGGCAGGTTTAGCACCTGCCGCGGCGTTTGCGTTTTATTCATTTTATTGATGATATCAATTTAATTTGAAGTTGCATTCTAAAGGAACCTTATCCCGCGCGCTATGGCGATCTTTGCTATGTTTGTGTTAACCATAAGTAATAAGGATCGGCCATGCGTAAATACCGTCTCAGCGAACAGACCCGGCAGTATTGTTATGAGGAAGAGCATGGCAAACAAAGCGTCACCCTGCGCCAGATCGTGGCGCTTATTGATTTCGCTGACGTCAAAGCGGGCAGCGAAGGCGGCTGGGTGGATGAGGAATGCGCTCTCAGCCAGCAGGGGGAGTGCTGGATCTACGATGTCAACAGCGTGGTCTTCGCCGGGGCGCGCATCCGCGACGACGCCCGCTTAACCGGGTTCTGCGTGGTCAGCCATGAGGCCACCATCGGCGGACAGGCCTGCATTCACGCCTCGCAGATCAGCCATCACGCGCAGATCAGTGACAACGTCACGGTTACGCAGAGCCAAGTGCGCGGTTATTGTCGCCTTGCCGACGAGGCGCGTCTTCTCCCCCACTGCCAGGTGATTGCCGCGCGCGGGTTAACCGCCGATCGCGACAAAGTCCTGCAGATCTATCAGCGAGCCACCGTCAGCGCCTCGCGCATTCTCCACCAGGCGCAAATCTACGGCGATGCCTTCGTTGAGCATGCGTTTGTCGAACATCGGGCGGAAGTGTTTGACCAGGCAAGACTTGAAGGGAACGAAGAAAACGACGTCTGGGTGTGCGATAACGCCCGGGTATACGGGAACGCGCGCCTGATCGCCGGTCGTGGAGAGGATGCCATTCCCACCGTGCGCTACAGTTCGCAGGTGGCAGAGAATGCGGTGATTGAAGGCAACTGCCTGCTGAAGCATCGGGCGATGGTCGGCGGCGAGGCGCAGCTGCGAGGTGGTCCGATTTTGCTCGACGACGATGTGCTGATCCAGGGGCGGACAGTCATCACCGGCGATGTGATCGTTGAGCACCAGGTCTCCATCAATGACGAGGTGCAGATTGCCGCACAGGAAGGAGAGGCCATTCATCTGCGCGGCCCGAAAACGCTTGACGGCCAGCAGCACATCACCCGCACGCCGCTGTTAGGCGCGCTTTAATGCCTCATCGCGGTCAATAATGCGGGCGTAGATATTCTGATCGTCATAGCTACCGTTCAGATACTCGGCTTGTCGGAGGCAGCCTTCCAGAACAAACCCGTTGCGCAACGCTACCTGGTTGCTGCGGGTGTTCGCCACCCGGCATTTGATCACAAACCGGCGCACCAGCCCGCTGGCGGCATAATGGCGGATAAAGGCCTGTAATGAACGGGAAAGCAGCCCTTGCCCCTGGTGCTCTTCATCGATCCAGTAGCCAATATAGGCCGTTTTATTCTGCGGCTCGATCTGATTGAACGACAGGACGCCGACTAGCTGCTTATCGAGAAACAGCAAAAACATTTTGGCGTAATCCCGCTGATGCAGCATCACGTTGCCCTGCACATGGCGGCGGGTCTCGTCTTCGCTGCGCACCTCGGCGGGCCAACTGAGCGACTGCTGTAGCCAGCGCTGGTTTTTGACCACCAGCTGGTGCAGGTCGCTAACGTAGCGCTCATCAATGGCGATTAGCGTCAGCGCGTCGGTTACCGGGATCGACTCAGGTACTGCTGGGATATCTGCGGTCATAGCGCTCTCTTCTGGCCCGCAGGGACTGCCTGCGGGCGTCGGGTGACTCAGGGTTATTTCATGATCCGATCGTCAACGTAGTTGCGTTTATCTGCTGCCGGCGGGAAATACTGATAGAGCCAGGTTTCGCTGATGGCTTCTCCCTGACAGCGCAGGAACAGACGCATCTCCACCGGGTCGGTTGAGTCGGTGGTCGGATACCAGTCGAAAAGGATCCGGTAGCCATCGAACGGCTCGACGTAGAGGATCTCAATCTGCTTCGCTTCCCCGCTGGAGAGGGTGATCACCGGTTCAATACCGCGCGGCGCGGCCGCCTTCAAATCGCCGCCGACAAAGTCGATGGCAAAACGACGCGCCCACTTATCCGGGTAGTGTTCACCCGGCGCCCATCCCTCGGGGAAGCCCCCCATCCCGGTGCGGGTGGCCAGAACGCGCGCCAGCGGAGTGCTCACCGGCGGCTGCGCGCTCCAGTAAAGACGGTAGCGGAAGTCCAGTTCGTCGCCCGCCTTCACCGCCTTTTCCGGCTGCCAGAAGCAGACGATATTATCCAGCGTTTCGCCGGTAGTTGGGATCTCCATCAGGCTGACCGCCCCTTTGCCCCACTGGTTACGCGGCTCAACCCACAGGCTGGGACGCTTGTTATACCAGCCCATCACATCCTGGTAGTGGGAGAAATCACGGTCCAGCTGCAACAGACCAAAGCCGCGCGGGTTCTTGTCCTGGAAGGCATTGAACTGCAGCTTCTGCGGGTTATTCAGCGGCCGGCAGACCCATTCCCCGTTGCCCAACCACATTGACAGCCGATCGGAGTCGTGGATTTGCGGATGGATGGTGTCGCACATCCGCCGCTCATTATTGCCGCAGCTGAACATACTGGTCATCGGCGCGATACCCAGCTGTTTGATATCCTTGCGGGCGTACAGGTGGTTTTCCACGTCCATGATAACCTGGGTATCCTGGCAGTGGATGGTGAACTTGTAGGCGCCAGTGATGCTCGGGCTGTCCAGCAGCGCGTAAACGGTAAACACCGTGGCGTCCCCTTTGACCGTTTCGAACCAGAACGACGTAAAGTCGGGAAACTCTTCCGGGGTATCGGTAAAGGTATCCACCGCCAGACCGCGGGCCGACAGGCCATACTGATAGGTGCTGTCTACCGCGCGGAAGTAGCTGGCGCCGAGGAACGCCACGATATCGCGGCGCGCCAGCTCCGGCGCTTTAAACACCCGGAACCCGGCGAAGCCGAGGTCAGACTGTCCTTCCAGCTGACGGGTATCCACACCGGCGTCATTGTACTTAAACAGCTCCGGACGGAAGTGGATCTCGCGCGCCTGCTGGGTGCTGGCGTCTAAAGAGAACATCCGCACGCGGCGACGGAACCCCATCCCGACGTGGAAAAACTGGATGTCCAGCTTACGCTCTTCAATATTGTTCCACAGCGAGTGGTTGGCATCGTACTGGATGCTGTTATAGGCCTGCGGGGTGAGATTGGCGAGCGTCGGCGGCAGATCGCGCGGGGCGCCGCCCCACGGCTGGCGCGCCAGATCGTGAGCCATCGCCTGCAGAACAGCATAATCAAAACGACGCGTTTGCCCGTCGGCAATGCCCGCGTCTTCGGCAAAAGCGGCCTGACTGAATAAGGAAGCGACTCCTGACGTTCCGCATACGGCGGCAACAGCCATGGAAGATTTAAGAAAACGTCTGCGGTTCATGCCTGAGAAAGCGTCCTTCTGCACGGGTGAATTGATTCGCAACGCGTCATCACGCTGCGTGATAATTTCCGCCCACTCTAGACAAAAACGATTAATAATCCAATTGTTGCCAGCAGAAAAAAGGTAAAAAAGCCCTGTCCAGAGGAACAGACTGTTTTTTTCATTTCCTCTGACGTGTAGCCTGGGCATACACGCTGCCTGCCGCTTTTTACCCCTGACTATTCAAGGGAAATCTATTCTCCAGTGCTGAATATTCACCCCATGTATCGCTCCTCGCCGCGCGCGTTTTTTAGGCACGATTCGCGCAAATTTCCATCGCGCCTGGTGCTAACTTTTCCCCGATAACCGCTATCTTTCTTCACGTTAGCGGCCAACAGGGGAGAGCCGTTCGGGCTGTCCCGCCACGCTCTCCAGGGAATTCATTCAGGAGTCATGCCATGCAAGTGAAAGCAGCCGTCACGCTGGGCTACCAGCAGCCTTTTGTCATCAAAGACGTCGAGGTCGCCCCGCCGGGGAAGAACGAGATATTAGTGAAAATTGTCGCCACCGGCGTCTGCCATACCGACGCCGTGATGCGCGACAACCCCGGGGTGGTGCCTATGCCGGCAATCCTCGGCCATGAAGGCGCCGGGATCGTTGCCAGCGTCGGCGAGGCGGTTAGCGGCATCAGGGTAGGAGACCATGTGGTGCTCAGCTACGCCGCCTGCCACCACTGCGAAAATTGTTTAAGCAACCACCCTTCGTCTTGCGAAGATTTTAATACGCTTAATTTTGGCGGCCGACGCGAGGATGGCACCACCCCCTACCGGCTGGGAGACCAGGATCTGTCCCTGTTCTTTGGCCAGTCGTCTTTCAGCCAGTATGTGGTCACCCGCGCCAGCAACGCGGTCGTGGTCGACCCGGAGGTTGATCTCACCCTGCTCGGCCCGCTGGGCTGCGGTATCCAGACCGGTAGCGGGACGGTGCTCAACCGCCTGAAACCGGTGGTCGGCGAATCGCTGGTGGTGTTTGGCTGCGGCGCGGTGGGGCTCAGCGCCATCATGGCAGCGAAATTAACCGGCTGTTCACAGATTATCGCGGTGGATATCCATGCCAGCCGCCTCGCCCTGGCGCGCGAACTGGGCGCCACCCATCAGATCAACGGCAAGGAACAGGATGCCGTCGCCGTGATAAAACAAATCACCGGTAAAGGCGCCCACTACGCGGTGGAAACGACCGGCGTCTCCGCTATCGTTCTGCAGGCCGTACACGCGGTGAAACCGCTGGGAACGGTGGCGATTGTGGGCTTTACCGGAGATATCACCCTTAACGTGCAGAACGACCTGATGGCGGAGGGAAAATCGCTGGTCGGGGTGATTGAAGGCGACGCCGTGCCGGCGCTGTTTATTCCGCTGTTGGTTCAACTCTATAAACAGGGAAAATTCCCTATCGATAAGCTTATCGCCCGCTATCCGTTGGCCGATATCAACCAGGCCTTCGCCGACTCGGCGTCCGGCAAGGTGATCAAGCCGGTGGTGGTCATGTGAGATAACGTCGCCACCGGTCGGTGGCGACAGTTGCGCATTATGGGATTTATTCCAGCGTCACGTGATGCTTCATCACCCGGCGAAACAGCGCCAGTCTGGCGCGCATAAAGCGGTTCTCCACTTTAAACCCGGCGCGCTTATGCAAGCCAATGCGCAACAGGCGATCCCGCCCGCGCAGGCACGCCGGCCAGCGCACCGCGCCGGAAAGCGTCTGCTCGCCGCTGGCGAGGCGGGCAAACTGCGCCCAGTAGTCAGCGACCTGAGCGGCGAAGGCCAGATCCGCTTCGCTGGCGTACTGCCGCACCGGGTCGGTCAACCGCAGGTTATCAAACACGTAGGGCACCTCGTTGCCATGCCAGGCCCCATGCGGGTAGGCGTCATGCTCCGCTTCCGCGACATAATCAAACCAGTAGCGCCAGCACGGCTGACCCACGCGCTGTTGCGCCTGCATCACTACATAACCAAGGGTGGTGAAGGCCATGTCGCGGCATACTTCCCGCCCCAGCGCTTCATCGCCCTTCACGCCGGGATAGAGGAGTTTGATCAGCCCCAGCCCCAGACGGCGCTCTCGGCGCAGCTTCTGGATCTGCCCGGCAATATCGACGCCGAACACGGCCATCACGCTGGCTTCATCGCTATTGGAGCCGATCATCACCGGTATCGGATGCTGGCGGCCGGCAAAGAAGGTCTCCAGCATCGGCTGCGGCAGCACCGCGTCTCCGGCAATAGGCGCTGGCCCGGTATTCAGCGGCGCGGTGAGCGACCAGAAGGCCTCCGCGGGGATCGCCCGCAATTCCTCAGCGCTGGCTTGCGGTAAGGCGAAGTGTTCCGCCAGCAGGCGCCCTTTTTCCAGCGCTTTTTCCCGCGGCAGATCGGGTAGCGTATACCCGCTCTGAATAATCGCTTTATGAAACAGCCCTTTCGCTTTCGGGGAGGCCATTAGCGACAGCACGCTGCGCGCCCCGGCGGATTCGCCAAACAGCGTGACGTTGGCGGCATCCCCGCCGAAGGCGTGGATATTCTCCTGAACCCACTGCAGAGCGGCAATCTGATCGAGCAACGCGAAATTATAGAGACGTTCGCCCGCCTCTTCTTCCAGCGCCGGATGGGCGAAAAAACCGAGATGGCCCAGCCGGTAGTTAACTGTCACCACCACCACGTCGCGGCTGGCAAGCGCTTTGCCATCGTAAGGCGGCAGGCTGCCGGCGCCGATGGTAAACCCGCCGCCGTGCAGCCAGACCATCACCGGCAGCGGCTGCGCTGCGCTGGCCGGGGCCCAGACGTTGAGATATAAGCAGTCTTCGCTGAAGGCGCCAGGATCGCCGCCGCCGAGCTCGCGGCAGTAGTCAATGTCCTGCCAGCTGGCCGCGGAAAAGGTCTCGGCTGGACGTACCCCCTGCCAGCGGGCGGCTGGCTGCGGCGCGCGCCAGCGCAGCGGGCCCACGGGCGGCGCGGCGTACGGAATGCCGCGCCAGATATGAATCCCCTGTTCTGCGCTCCCGGCCAGCGTTCCCTGACGGGTTTTCGCCAACGGTTTCGACGGATGTTGCATAACCTGCTCCCTGTAAGGCTGATGCCAGCAGGGTACTGATTTTACAGCAGACCGCAACGTCGTTTGCTGCGCTCCTCCGCCTGTCGGTATAGTTCAAACTCATCCTGCACCGGGCAGCCCAGAGCTGCCTCAAACGCCTCGCGACTGGCGTTCCCGTGGCTGCGCGCCTGGGTTTCGTTGCCCAGATTGGACTGAAAAATGCCCGCCGCGCTGACCGGTAAAAAATCTTCATAAATAATCGGCTGGGCGACCACCCACCCGCGCTCAATCAGCGGCTGCGGATCGTCGCCCGGGCGAAACGCCTGGCGATGTGCCTCACCCGTGGGCGTCAGGCGGTAGCGAAACCAGGCCAGCCCCTGCTGACGGAGCAGAAATTCGCTGTCGGGAAATTCGCTAAACACCTCCTGTAGATGCTGCTGGTGGCTGAGATTGTCTTTCCCGGTTCCTGCCGCCTGCAGCAGCCGATCGTACAGCGCGCGCCCTTTCGGCGTCAGCGCCACGCCCCGCTGCTCAATTTCGCCAAAGCGGGCGCTATGGGTGCCTCGGTGTTCTCCGGCGAACATCACCGGCTCCTCAAGCGCCTTAAAGCTGGTTTGCCGCAGGAGGATCGGGACCTCCCGGCGCGGTGGCCCTTCAATCAACGCTTTGGGTTCAATACCGCACTCCGGCATCAGGGACTGGACGCGGTCAATATCCAGCGTCCGCGGCGTGAGATGGTTGATATGACACCCCGGGAAACAGACCACATCGGCAATCAGGCGGTGCTCGCGATGCAGAGCATGGTAAGTCTCCTCATCGACGGTGGCTTGCCGGTGCCAGCGGAACGTCTCCAGCGCCTCCTGGACAAACTCGCGCGCGTCGGCAGAGGTGAATTCGCCCTCTGCTTCATACTGCGCAATCAGCGCCAGGCAGCGGGGGGTGAAGATTTTGCGCCGCGCGAGGATCGCCTCGGCCCGCTCGCGCAGGGCACGATTTTCAATCAGCTCCAGGCGCAGCAGCGAGGTGAAAATCCGAAATGGATTGCGCGCCAGCGCGGCATCGTCGATGGGACGAAACGCCGTGGAGTGGACCGGCACGCCGGCCTGCGAGAGATCGTAATAGCTAACGGGATACATCCCCATGATGGCAAACATGCGACGGAGCGTCGCCAGTTCTTCCGCTGTGCCCACGCGAATCGCGCCGTGGCGCTCCACGTTTAAGCGCGCCAGCTCGTCAGCGTTAGCGAGCTGTTCATGCAGCTGCGGATTATTTTCCAGTACCGCCAGGTTGACGTCAGCCACCAGCTCCAGCAGCGTTCCGTACTGCGGAACTTCCTGCTGGTACATGGCCGACATGGCCTGCGAAAAGTGCTCCCGAATCTCATCAGCCGTGATGGTGTTCGCCATGATGTGTTACCTCCAGTGAATACTTCCTGGAGTGTAGGAAAGCTGCCTCGCGGCGGGGGGAAGAATTTACAAACTGTGATGGCGATAACCTGCCGCCGGCCCAGGTCAGTGCGCAAAACATAACCCATAGTTATGAAAAACACCCGGTAATTTCACTTTAAATTAACAATACATTTACACACACTGCTTCTGGCGACATTACAACAATATGCCCCTCTACCGTCTACACGGAGTACCCTATGAACGACAAATGGTCCCCACGTGAGGTTGTCCATCGCGATTACAGTAGCCACCCGCCCGCTTACGCGCCGGGCTATAAAACCAGCGTCCTGCGCTCGCCAAAAAACGCCCTCATCTCTCTGCAGAACTCGCTGTCAGAGATCACCGGCCCGGTATTTAGCCGCGACGACCTGGGCCCTCTGGATAATGACCTAATCCTGAACTATGCCAAAGAAGGCCTGCCGATCGGCGAGCGGATCATCGTCCACGGTTACGTGCGCGATGGATTCGGCCGACCGATGAAAAATACGCTGGTGGAAGTCTGGCAAGCCAATGCTGGCGGTCGCTACCGGCATAAAAAAGATCAGTATCTGGCGCCGATTGACCCGAACTTTGGCGGCTGCGGCCGGGTGCTTACCGATGAAAACGGCTATTACTGTTTTCGCACCATCAAACCCGGCCCCTACCCCTGGCGCAACCAGGCCAGCGACTGGCGTCCGGCGCATATCCATTTTTCTCTCTCAGGCGACGCCTGGGCCCAGCGCCTGATCACCCAGATGTATTTTGAAGGCGACCCGCTGATTAAGCAGTGCCCGATCGTCAGGACTATTAATAATGATGACGCTGTGCGCACGCTGATCGCCGAGCTGGACATGCACGCCGCCGTACCGCTGGATTGTCTGGCCTACCGCTTCGATCTTGTTCTGCGCGGCCACCGCGCCACGCTGTTTGAAAATCGCACTCAGGGGGCCGCCCGATGAAAGAGTATCTGCCTGAAACCGCCTCGCAGACGGCGGGACCCTATGTTCATATCGGCCTGGCGCCGGACGCCGCAGGCTTTCATATTTTTGAGAAAAATTTTGGCCCGGTCCTCACTACCGCCGATACCGTCGGGGAGCGCATCACCATTGAAGGCCGGGTTATCGACGGCTCCGGGACGCCGGTCCGCGATGTGCTGCTGGAGATCTGGCAGGCCAACGCCGCGGGTCGCTATAACCATCCTGACGATCGTCAACAGCAGAAAGCCGTCGACCCGGCCTTCCGCGGCTGGGGGCGTACCTGCTCTGATTTCACCTCCGGCATTTGGCGCTTTGAAACCATCAAGCCGGGCCCGGTGGTCGGTCGCGATGGCCGCCTGATGGCGCCGCACGTCAACCTGTGGGTGGTGGCGCGTGGGATCAATATTGGCCTGAATACGCGGATGTACTTTGCCGATGAACACGAGGCCAACGCCAGCGACCCGGTGCTGAATCTCATCGAGTGGGAGGTGAGACGCAAAACCTTAATCGCCGAGCGCGAGGTTCGCGGTACGGAAGTGGTCTATCGTTTTGACATTCATCTGCAGGGCGAGAACGAAACCGTCTTTTTCGATATTTAGCCGTCGCGGTGACCACCACCTTCGCCCCGTTTCTGCGGGGCGAAGGCGTTTTCAACCACAGGGAAAGATCTTGTCATGTAACCAACTCAAATGTTAATAATATTTTGCTATCTGGTTATCAAATTTAAACAAGTCCGCTTGTCTCTTTCACCGCTGTGTTTTTAACATCATCTTACTATGGAAAAAAATGGTCTCTTCAGTCAGCGCATTCGCTTGCGCCATCTACACACCTTCGTGGCCGTCGCTCAACAGGGAACGCTGGGGCGCGCGGCTGAAACATTAAATCTGAGCCAGCCAGCACTCTCGAAAACGCTTAACGAGCTAGAACAGCTGACCGGTACCCGGCTGTTCGAGCGGGGTCGTCTTGGGGCGCAGCTAACCCTGGTCGGCGAACAGTTTCTGACGCATGCCGTTAAGGTGCTTGACGCCCTTAATTCGGCCGGCCAGGCGCTGAACCGCAAAGAGGGCCTGAATAACGACATCGTGCGCATCGGCGCGCTGCCCACCGCCGCGCTGGGGATCCTGCCGACGGTGATCGGCCAGTTTCACAAGCAGCAAAAAGATATCACGCTGCAGGTCGCCACTATGAACAACACCATGCTGCTCGCCGGCTTAAAATCCGGGGAGATCGACATCGGCATTGGACGTATGTCCGACCCGGAGCTGATGAGCGGGCTGCATTACGAACTGTTGTTCCTTGAATCCCTGAAGCTGGTGGTTCGCCCGGGACATCCCCTGCTTCAGGAGACGGTGACCCTTAGTCGGGTGATGGAGTGGCCGGTGGTGGTCTCACCTAAAGGCACCGTGCCGCGGCAAAACGCCGAAGCGCTGCTCCAGAGCCAGGGCTGTAAGATGCCCGCCGGCTGCATCGAGACCCTCTCCGCCTCCCTGTCGCGCCAGCTGACGGTGGATTTTGACTATGTCTGGTTTGTCCCTTCCGGGGCGGTAAAAGACGATCTTCGCCGTGGCGTGCTAACCGCCCTGCCGATCGCCACCCAGGGCGCCGGAGAGCCCATCGGCATTTTAACCCGCGTCGATGCGACACTGACCCCGGGTACGCAGACGCTGCTCAGCGCTATCCGTAAGTCCATGCCTGCCTGACCCCCCTTTCTCCCCGGCCCGCAGCGGCCGGGGAACCTGCAAACGCGCCGACGCCGCTCCCCATGACGTTAGACATATTCGGCAAAATAATCATTTAGTGCGAAATTATTTATTAACATTTGCGCAAACTTCTTTAACAGATCTATCATGTCTCGATTTCACCAAATGGTTCACTCGAAATCTAATCAAGCAACAAATACAGTTTTATGAAGGTTAAAACCACTTCATTCAAAAATGATTCAAAAGCAACATGTTTCATTTGGTTCACAGTGAGGTGGCTGGTGTGGTTAAGGAGATTACATGGCAACTGGCAACGCGCCGCGCGGATTCCCCCGGATCCTGCAGTGGCTTCTCGCCGGACTGATGCTCATCATCGGTCTGGCTGTGGGTATTCTTGGGGCAAAACTGGCCCTCGTCGGCGGAACACTGTACTTCGCGCTAATGGGCGTGGTCATGGTCATCGCGGCGGTGTTGATTTTCCGCAACCGCCGCGGCGGTATTCTGTTATACGCCGTGGCGTTTATCGCCTCGGTGATCTGGGCGATTAGTGACGCTGGCTGGAACTACTGGCCGCTCTTCTCGCGCCTGTTTGCGCTCGGCGTACTGGCCTTCCTGGCCGCCCTGGTCTGGCCTTTCCTCGCCAGCCCACCGGCGAAAAAAGGCCCGGCCTATGGTGTCGCCGCCGTTCTCGCCGTGGCGCTGGCGGTGAGCTTTGGCTGGATGTTCAAATCCGCACCGCTGGTCAGCGCGACTGAAGCGGTACCAGTCAAGCCCGTCGCGCCAGGCAAACAGCAGAAAAACTGGGCGCACTGGGGTAACACCACCCACGGCGACCGTTTCGCCGCCCTCGACCAAATCAACAAACAAAACGTCAACCAGCTGCAGGTTGCCTGGGTAGCGCATACTGGCGATATCCCACAGAGCAACGGCTCGGGCGCAGAAGATCAGAACACCCCGCTGCAGATTGGCGATACTCTCTATGTCTGTACCCCTTACAGTAAAGTGCTGGCGCTGGATGTGGACAGCGGAAAAGAGAAATGGCGCTATGACTCCAAATCCTCTTCACCCAACTGGCAGCGCTGCCGCGGCTTAGGGTATTACGAAGATAGCCAGGCGCAAACCGCGCCAGCGGCAGGCACGCAGCCGGCCGCCTGTTCCCGTCGTCTGTTCCTGCCGACCATCGACGCCCGCCTGATCGCCATTGATGCCGATACCGGCAAACTGTGCGAAAGCTTCGGCGATCGCGGTATTGTCGACCTCAGCGTCGGCATGGGTGAAGTGAAAGCGGGTTACTATCAGCAGACCTCCACCCCGCTGGTGGCGGGCAATGTGGTGGTGGTGGGCGGCCGCGTCGCGGATAACTACTCCACTGGCGAACCGCCGGGCGTGGTCCGCGCGTTTGATGTCCACACCGGCAAACTGGCATGGGCGTGGGATCCGGGCAATCCAGCGCTGACCGGTGTTCCGCCGGAAGGCCAGACCTACACGCGCGGTACGCCAAACGTCTGGTCGGCGATGTCCTACGACGCGAAGCTGAATCTGATCTATCTGCCCACCGGCAACGCCACGCCAGATTTCTTTGGCGGCGAACGTACCGCGCTGGACGATAAATACAGCTCCTCTATCGTGGCTGTGGATGCCACCACCGGCCAGGTGCGCTGGCACTTCCAGACCACACACCACGATCTGTGGGACTTTGACCTGCCGTCTCAGCCGCTGCTGTACGATCTGCCAGACGGCAAGGGCGGCACCACCCCGGTGCTAGTGCAGACCAGCAAGCAGGGCATGATCTTTATGCTCAACCGCGAGACCGGCGAGCCGGTGGCCAAAGTGGAAGAGCGTCCGGTGCCGGCGGGCAACGTCAAAGGTGAACGCTACTCGCCGACGCAACCTTACTCGGTAGGGATGCCGATGATCGGCAACCAGACGTTGACCGAGTCCGATATGTGGGGAGCGACACCGATCGACCTGCTGCTGTGCCGTATTCAGTTCAAAGAGATGCGCCATCAGGGCGTCTTTACCCCGCCAGGTGAAGACCGTTCCCTGCAGTTCCCGGGCTCGCTCGGCGGCATGAACTGGGGCAGTGTTTCGCTGGATCCAAACAACAGCCTGATGTTTGTCAACGATATGCGTCTGGGCCTGGCCAACTATATGGTGCCGCGCGCGAAGGTGGCGAAAGACGCCAGCGGGATCGAGATGGGCATCGTGCCGATGGAAGGCACGCCGTTTGGCGCGATGCGCGAACGTTTCCTGTCGCCGCTGGGCATTCCGTGCCAGAAGCCGCCGTTCGGCACCATGTCCGCGGTGGATCTGAAAACCGGGAAACTGGTGTGGCAGGTGCCGGTTGGCACCGTAGAAGACACCGGGCCGCTGGGGATCCGTATGCACATGCCAATTCCAATCGGCATGCCGACCCTTGGCGCATCGCTGGCAACGCAGTCCGGACTGCTGTTCTTCGCCGGCACCCAGGATTTCTACCTGCGCGCCTTTGATACCGCGAACGGCAAAGAGATCTGGAAATCGCGTCTGCCGGTCGGCAGCCAGTCCGGCCCGATGACCTACGTCTCACCGAAAACCGGTAAGCAGTACATCATTATCAATGCCGGCGGCGCCCGCCAGTCACCGGATCGCGGCGATTACATCATCGCCTACGCGCTCCCAGACCATCACTGATCGACATAAACAAAAGGGCCCATCCGGGCCCTTTTTTTATGAGTGACGATTCGCCTTCAGCGTCGGGGATTACTGGTCGCCAAAGTGGATCACGGTGCGAATCGATTTACCTTCATGCATCAGATCAAAGGCCTCGTTAATCTGCTCCAGCGGCAGGCGATGGGTAATAAACGGATCGAGGCGAATTTTACCCACCATGGCGTCTTCCACCATTCCCGGCAGCTGACTGCGCCCTTTTACGCCGCCGAAGGCGGAACCGCGCCACACGCGGCCGGTCACCAGCTGGAACGGACGGGTCTTGATCTCCTGCCCGGCGCCGGCTACACCGATGATCACGCTCTCACCCCAGCCTTTATGGCAGCACTCCAGCGCCGCGCGCATCACATTTACATTGCCGATGCACTCGAAGCTGAAATCCACCCCGCCGTCGGTCAACTCAACGATCACATCCTGAATCGGCTTATCGTAGTCGTTCGGATTGATAAAATCGGTCGCGCCCATCTCTTTAGCGAGAGTGAACTTATCCGGGTTGGTATCAACCGCCAGAATGCGCCCGGCCTGTGCCTGCACCGCGCCCTGGATCACCGCCAGACCAATGCCGCCCAGACCAAAGACCGCGACGCTATCCCCGGCCTTGACCTTCGCCGTGTTATGCACCGCGCCGATACCGGTGGTTACGCCGCAGCCCAGCAGGCACACTTTATCCAAAGGTGCCTGCGGATTGACTTTCGCCAGCGAAATCTCGGCGCAAACCGTATATTCGCTGAAGGTGCTGGTGCCCATATAGTGATAGATCGGTTCGCCATTGTACGAGAAACGAGTGGTGCCGTCCGGCATCAGTCCTTTACCCTGGGTGGCACGCACCGCCTGACAGAGGTTGGTTTTACCCGACTTACAGAATTTGCACTCGCCACATTCGGCGGTATACAGCGGAATGACGTGATCGCCCGGCTTAAGGCTGGTGACGCCCTCGCCTACTTCCACAACAATCCCGCCGCCCTCATGGCCCAGCACCGCCGGGAAGACACCTTCCGGATCGTCACCGGAGAGGGTGAAGGCATCGGTATGACACACCCCGGTGTGGGTGATTTTCACCAGAACTTCGCCTTTTTTCGGCGGCGCGACGTCGATCTCAACGATTTTTAACGGCTGACCGGGGCCGAAGGCCACTGCTGCGCGTGATTTCATAACTGTCTCTTCCTCGTCGTGATGTTATTTTAAATAGGATCGTAGCAGATGACCGACCTCTGCCATTCTCGCGGCCCGCTGCTCAGGGGTGGTGTCGCCGCTGACCAGCTCGTCCTGCAGGTGGATCTCCACCATTTCGCCCATCAGGCCGTTCGCCGCCCCGCGAATCGAGGCGATCTGCTGCAAAATAGTCATACAGGGCTCGCCGGACTCCAGCGCGCGCTCAAGGGCTTCGACCTGGCCGCGGATGCGTCTTACGCGGCTGAGCGCCCGTTTTTTATCTTCAGGTGAATGTGGCACGATTACGCCTCCGTATCATATAGGGGGGTATACTATATTCTATTAGCGGTGAAGGCAAAAAAAAACCCGTCGCGGGACGGGGTCAGGAAGTGAAAGAGGATGATTTAGCGCTTACGTGGCATCATTCGCAGCAGAGTATTATCCTTCCACCAGTAATGATGGAGCAGCGCGGCGAGAGCATGCAGGCCAATCACAAAGTACCCGGCATTGGCCAACCATTCATGGATCGCCTTCAGGGTATCCACCCGCTCAAAATCGCTCTGCGGGGCATACGGCATGGTCAGACCAAAGGCATACCAGGGGTTACCGCGCCAGTACATCATCACCATGCCGATCAACGGCAAGGCAATGAACAGCAAATAGATCGCCAGGTGACCAAGATGGGCGAAACCGGTCATCATCGGCGATGGTTTCGGTACGATCGGCGGCGCCGGCGATTTCAGCCGCACCAGCAGACGCGCCACCATCAGCACGAAAATGGTGATCCCGCAGGAAACATGCACCATATTAATCAATGGCCGTTCACTGCGGGGGAAAAACCCGCGCAGCTCCATCGCCGCATAGGCTACTACTACCAGCAAAAAAACCAGCCAGTGAATCCCAATCTGCAGGCCGGAATATTTATCGCGCATGGCATATCCTTTATGGAAAGTATGATGCTGCAAACATAGCGGCGTTCCCTTAAATTTTCATTAACCTTTACGTAGAATTAACAATTGATTACCGCTTTCTGCCGAGCCGCTATGCCACGCTTAGCGCACGCTCTTTCCTGGCCGAACGACAAACCGTCCACCGGTCATTACAAAATTACACAGTTTTGTTACTTACCGCGCTACTGCCGCCGCTATAGTACAGAATGTCTGGCAGACCACACGGCCCTGGGAGATAAGAATGAAGGAAATCGGCTTACCGTTATTGCTACTGACCGCGCTGGCCAGTCCGGCTTTTGCTGCAGACTGTCAGCCAAACGGCATTGGCGGCTCGTTTTGCATTAACGATGACGGTACGACTACCGACACGGTGCCTAACGAAGTCAACGGCATGGATACGTACTCGAATAATGGCGGCTATACCAGTTCCCTGCCCGATCGGTCAGGGGCGGATGAAGCACTGGAAGGTTCATCGCTGTCGACGCAGCAAGGCGTCGTCAGCGGACAGAGCGACAGTGCGCTGGCGGGTCGCGACTGGCATTCGCCCGCCAATCTGAATGATGGCGCCGCCACCTCCAGTATGAGCCTGCTGGATAAACCCTGAGGCCAGCGGCTAAGCGAGACTCCAGCCTGCGGCGCCGATGGCGAGGGCGAAAAGCAGGCAGGCCAGCGCCGTCTTGCGTAACAGCATGGTATAGAATGAAATTGCGACGCCAATGAATACCACCAGCAGAATCGGCCACATGCTTAATAACAACAGCAGAAAACCCTCAATATTGTTATGGATTACGCTCTCCACATCCGCATCCTTGCCTCATCGTCGATAAAGTAAGCAGAATTTAATATGTAACATGAATACATTCAAATAAAATATAATTGTAAATGGTTATGCACCGCCTCCTGCGGTTGGCGGTGGGTCACTTTCACGCGTCCGGAGCTTTGGCATCAAAAGCAGTTCGCAAAAAAACACGTCAGGATTGTTCCATGACCCTTTAGCAGTACGCTCGTATTCTCGCTGGTATCCTGCAAATTCTTCACGCCATTATTCGGCGCGGGTATCTGACACAATGCGCCGGCGATGACAGTCGCCTGGTTGCAGTTTATCCCCCTGAGCGGAACGCACATCCAGATACTGAAGGGGCTGGCCGTGCGCGTTATCCAGCAGGACCGAATAGGTTTCCCCTTGCTCAAACATATAACGCTCTCCCCATTGCCGCAGCGCCACAACAATGGGAAACACGGAGCGCCCCTTTTCAGTCAGGACATATTCCTTGTATGCGCTGCCATCCGATGCCGGTAAAATCTCGAAAATACCGATATCAACCAGATGCTTCAGCCGCGAGGCAAGGATATTTTTGGCCAGCCCCAAATTTTTTTGAAACTCGCTGAATCTCCGCACATCGTCAAATGCTTCGCGGATAATCATCAGGCACCAGCGTTCACCAATTGATTCCAACGTTCTCGCCACCGGACATTCACTGGTTCTAAGTGATTCCTGCTTTGCCATCTGCGCGCTCCTTATCAATTTATCTACTGAACTAGCTTAATCCTCACCTGTAGCAGTTGCAAAAAAAAACCAGCAAGGCTAATTCTATAGGTACACTAGTTTTAAAAAGCAACCAGACAGAGGATCTCTTATGAAATGTAAGGCAAGTAGATGTACCGGCCAAAGGATCCAAACTGCGTCAGTCCCTGACACGATGCTGACCACAGGGATAACGGCGTTGTTTTCACTAACCTGCGCGCTGGCAGTAGCCAATGTTTATTCAGCACAGCCTTTACTCGACTCGATGGCGGTCAGCCTGAAGGTGTCGCCAGGCATGATTGGCAGCGTCATCACCGCTACGCAGGCGGGCTATGCCATTGGCCTGCTGTTCCTGGTTCCGCTCGGGGACTGGTTGAACCGTAAATACGTGGTGATGAGTCAACTGTTGCTTTCAGTAGCGGCGTTAGTCGCGGCAGGGTTATCCCCCAATATAGCAACGCTGCTTGGCGCCATGCTGATCGTCGGCCTGATGGCCGTGGTGGTGCAGGTGCTGGTGGCCTGGGTGGCAATACTGGCGACGCCGCAGAAACGTGGCCAGGCGGTGGGTACCCTGACCAGCGGCATTGTTTCAGGTATCCTGTTATCTCGGTTTATCTCAGGCGCGATAGCCGATATCGCCGGCTGGCGAGCCGTGTATCTCACGGCTGCCTGTCTGATGTTGATGATTGCCGGGATTGTCTGGAAAATCATGCCTTCGCCCCCGCAGCAGCCGCAGCCGCAGCCGCAAAAGCCGACTTACCTTTCCTTATTGAAGTCCGTGTTTCAGCTGTACCTCACCGAGCCGCAACTGAGAAAGCGCGGGATCCTGGCGCTATTTATCTTCGCCGCTTTCAGCATGCTATGGACGACCATGGTCATGCCGCTCACCGCCCTTTCCCTCTCGCACACCCAGACGGGGATGTTTGGCTTAGCCGGCTTCGCTGGCATGCTGGCCGCCGCCAGAGCGGGCAAGTGGGCTGACCAGGGATGGGCTCAGCGCACTACCGGCCTGGCGCTGGCGCTGCTGACCATCTCATGGCTTCCTATCGGCTATGCCGAAACCTCTCTGCTTTGGCTGATAGCTGGCGTCATTGCGCTGGACTTTGCGGTACAGGCCGTTCATGTCTCCAGCCAGAGCCTGATCATTGCCGCCAGGCCTGCAGCGGCAAGCCGCCTGGTTGGGGCTTACATGTGTTTTTATTCGCTGGGCAGCGCGACAGGGGCTATCGTTGCCACACAGCTTTATTCCCACTGGGGATGGCAGGCGGTCTGCCTTGCGGGCGCCGCGGTCAGCGCGTGTGCATTTCTGATCTGGTCAGGATCGCGTCAATCATGATATTCGTTCTGCGTTTTAAAGGGGCCAGTCAAAAAGACCGTAACACTGACCTGATTGCTGCCAGCTATTTGTATCGCATACATTTTTTCAATGCTTTTAAACAGTTATGTTCATGTTGTATAATGACGTGCACTTTAACTAAAAAAAGAGTGCGACCATGATTGATTCCTCATTGCCATTAACCGACATTCATCGTCATCTTGACGGTAACATCCGGGCCCAAACCATCCTCGATCTTGGCCGCGAATTTAATATCGCTCTTCCCGCAACCACCCTCGACACGCTGCGTCCGCACGTCCAGGTCACCAGCCTTGAGCCCGATCTGGTCAGTTTCCTCGCCAAGCTCGACTGGGGGGTAAAGGTCCTGGCCTCGCTGGAAGCCTGTCGCCGCGTGGCGTATGAGAACGTCGAAGACGCGGCGCGAAATGGCCTGCACTACGTTGAGCTGCGCTTCTCTCCCCGCTATATGGCGATGACCCACCGGCTGCCGGTCGACGGCGTGGTAGAGGCGGTAATTGCCGGGGTTCAAGAGGGATGCCGCGATTTCCAGGTCGACGCCCGGCTGATCGGTATTCTGAGCCGCACCTTCGGCGAAGCCGCCTGTCAGGAAGAGCTGGCGGCGCTGCTCGCCCACCGCGAGGGCATCACTGCCCTCGACCTCGCCGGCGATGAGCTCGGCTTCCCGGGTACGTTGTTCCGCAACCATTTTAACCAGGCCCGCGACGCCGGGTGGCATATCACCGTCCACGCGGGCGAAGCGGCCGGCCCGGAAAGTATCTGGCAGGCCATACGTGAGCTGGGCGCGGAGCGCATCGGCCATGGGGTTAAAGCGGTAGAGGATCCAGCCCTGATGGACTACCTGGCCGAGCACCGCATCGGGATTGAATCCTGCCTGACCTCGAACGTGCAAACCAGCACCGTGGCCTCCCTGGCCCAGCATCCGCTGAAGCAGTTCCTTGAGCACGGCGTGCTGGCGAGCCTCAACACCGACGATCCGGCGGTCCAGGGTGTGGACATCATTCACGAGTATACCGTGGCGGCGCCGGCGGCAGGGCTGAGCCGGGAGCAGATCCGTCAGGCGCAGATCAACGGCCTGACCCTGGCGTTCCTCGGCGAACAGGAAAAAGCCGCCCTCATTCAGCGGGTTGCCAAAGGCTGATAACCGGCCCGGCAGCCGTGCTGCCGGGCTCCTCCTCAGACCAGGCTGAGCGTGGCGCGATGTCTGGCCGACTCGATACCCAACTCAATCAGGGTCATTATCTGAATCGCCTCGCTGGCCGGGACCGGGTTTTCCCCTACGCCGTTAAGCGCGTCGCGGATAGCGGCATAGTAGGCGGGATAATTACCCGGTAGCGTCAGCCATTTCTCCTGACTACGTTCATCCCCTTCGGCGCGGGTCAGGGTACCGTCGCGCATATCATATCCCCAGTCCTCCTGCGGCAGCCGTTCACCGTTTTTTAGCCGCTCCTCCTGCGGGTCAAGACCGTACTTAATATAGCTGGCCCGCGAGCCGTGGACGATAAAGCGCGCGCTCTCCGCGGCGGCGAGTAACGTACCATGCAGTACTACCCGCCGCTGCGGATAGGCCAGCACGGCGTGAAAATAGTCGGTGGATTGCGCGCCGGGCCGAAGCTGCGCGAGGTCCACCGTGATGCTTACCGGCAGGCCAAACAGCACCACGACCTGGTCGAGCAGATGCGGCGCGAGGTCATACCATATGCCGCTGCCAGGACCCGCCTGCTCACGCCAGCGCTGGCGCACCTGTGGTCGGAAGCGATCGAAATGCGACTCGAAGTAACACACCTCCCCCAGCTGACCTTCGTTGATTAACGCGCTGACCGTTAAGAAATCGCTGTCCCAGCGCCGGTTATGAAACACCGAAAGTATCCGACCGCAGTGCTTCGCCAGGCTTTCCAGCTCACGAGCTTGTGACAGTGTCACGGTAAAGGGCTTATCCACCACAACATGCTTTCCCGCCTCCAGCGCCGCTTTCGCCAGCGGAAAGTGGGTGTCGTTCGGGGTGGCGATGACCACCAGATCGATATCCGGGTCGTCCAGCAGATCCCCCGGCGCACTCATTACCTTCACGCCAGGCCAATCGGCATGGACCTTATCGGCGTCGCTGCTGGCGACCGCCTTCAGCGCCATACCCGGCGTGCCGCCGATCAACGGCGCATGAAACGTTTTGCTGGCGTAACCGAACCCCACCAGCCCCACCCGGATCGCATCGCTCATCTTACCGCCTCGCTTATGCAACTGATATCAACACCAGGTTAATGAGAATAATTTTACAAACCGTGAGCAAAACTTATCATTCCTCACTTTGCGACTTACATGCAAGTGAGAGAAATCAGACAGATACCCCTTGTGATCTGCTGACCATCGAGTAACATTTCACGCTGTGTTCAAAGGATATTGAAGTGTTATGACAACTGTTTTTACCCGTATTGTAGAACTTATTGGCTGGATTGTTTTTGGTATTTCGGCACTGCTTTTGGTTATCGCACACCATATAGATAACTATCAGTCCCCACCGCCAGCGGATGTGGTGCACACGAAGTAGCTCCGCGTTAAAACAGTGACCCGCCTCGCAACTGTGCAACCGGTTTCAGAAACCGGTTGCACGTATGCTCGCGCTTTTATTACACTCCCTTTATCATCAGACAGGGAGCTTTTTCATGGCCGCTTTTCCGCACAATTTCTTATGGGGTGCCGCTACCGCAGCGTATCAGGTTGAGGGAGGACACGACGCCGACGGTAAAGGACCGTCAATCTGGGATATCTACTCTCATCTGCCGGGTACCACCTTTGAAGGCACCACCGGCGATATTGCCGTCGACCACTATCACCGTTTTCGCGAAGACGTGGCGTTAATGGCCGAGATGGGCCTGCAAAGCTATCGATTCTCCATCTCCTGGCCCCGCCTGCTGCCCGCCGGGCGCGGTAAGGTGAATGAAGCGGGAGTCCAGTTTTACAGCGATCTGATCGACGAACTGCTGGCGCACAATATTGAGCCGATGATCACCCTCTATCACTGGGATCTGCCGCAGGCCCTGCAGGATGAGGGCGGCTGGGAAGCGCGCACTACCGCCGAGGCCTTCGCCGAGTACGCCCGCCTGTGCTATGCGCGCTTTGGTTCACGGGTGAAGCTGTGGGCTACCTTCAACGAAACCATTGTCTTCATTGGGCACGGCTACATTAACGGCCTCCATCCCCCGGCGGTCCGCGATCCGGCGCGCGCCATTCAGGCCTGCCACCACGTGTTTGTCGCCCATGCGCTGGCGGTGAAGGCCTTTCGCGAGATGGCTGTGGCCGGCGAGATTGGCTTCGTTAACGTACTGCAACCGCATACCCCACTCACCGACAGCGAGGCGGACATTAAGGCCACCGAACTGGCTGACGCCATCCATACTCACTGGCTGTACGATCCGGTGCTGAAAGGCACCTATCCTGCCGACCTGCTGGCGCAGACCCAGGCGCTGTGGGGGGTACCTCGCTTTGCTCCAGGCGACGACGCGCTGCTCCGTGACAACCGCTGCGACTTTATCGGTCTGAATTACTATCGCCGGGAAACGGTATCTGCCCAGCCGCCTGAGATCGCTACCGGCGGCGAGCCTGGCGTGGAGGGATTATTCTATTTCGTGCGTAATCCCCAGAGTACATATACCGAATGGGGCTGGGAAATCTGGCCGCAGGGGCTAACTGACGGCATTATGATGATTAAGGCGCGCTATGGCGATATTCCGATATATATCACCGAGAATGGCCTCGGCGCGAAGGACCCGATTATTGACGGGGAAGTGGTCGACGACCCGCGGATTGATTATCTCAGCAGCCATATTGGCGCCCTCGAAAAAGCGCTGGCGCTGGGGGCAGATGTGCGCGGCTATTACCCCTGGTCATTTATCGATCTGCTGAGCTGGCTCAACGGCTACCAAAAGCAATATGGTTTTGTCTATGTCGATCACCGGCAAAATCTGGCGCGGAAACGAAAGAAGAGTTTTTATTGGTACAAATCTGTTATTGCCAGTCACGGCGAACAGCGTTAATCTTCTCTTGCGGGCGCCATTCGGCGCCCGGTCTGATTTTAGAATATTCTTAAACTTCTCCCTGCTCTTCAAGGCTGGCTTTGCCCCTTGTCATGGGTTTATATAACCTGATTCATTCCACGCGGCCCCAGCAGAAGGCGCCGTTGGTTGAGAGTAGGTTTAGTGAATGCTGATAATATTCAACGCAATAATTCCGATTATAAAATGGATACGAAAATGACCGTGCTGGACTACTTATTAAAATTTCGCAAAATCAGTTCGCTGGAAAGCCTTGAAAAACTATTTGATCACCTTAACTACTCCCTGACTGACACCCAGGAGATCGTGAATATGTATCGCGCCGCCGATCATCGTCGCGCAGAGCTGGTCTCCGGTGGTAAATTGTTCGATGTGGGCCAGGTTCCTAAATCCGTTTGGCGATTCGTGCAGTAAGGCTGTCATCCTTCACGCCAGTTGCTTATACTTCCCGGCCTGATTTTATTCACTGGCGTTGAATAGGGGAGAAACATGACGTCTCAATCTGCAGAGCGCATCGGCGGATGGCTGCTGGCTCCGCTGGCCTGGTTGCTGGTGGCGCTGCTGAGCGCCTCGTTATCGCTGCTGTTTTTTGCCAATGCGCTGATGTCGCCGCAGACCTATACCCTACTGCGCGCCATGAGCGCGGGCCATATGGCGCTGTGGGTCGCCTCGCTGCTGTTTGCCCTCGCCATGTGGTATTACACGCTCTGGCTGACTATCGCCTTTTTCAAGCGGCGCTCGGTGGTGCCGAAACACTACATTATCTGGCTGCTCATCACCCTGCTGCTGGCGATAAAGGCTTTTGCCTTCTCGCCGGTCTCGGATGTGCTTGCCCTGCGTCAGCTGCTGTTTCCGCTGCTGGCCGCTGCGCTGCTGGCGCCCTATTTTCGCCGTTCGCAGCGGGTAAAACGGACTTTTGTTAATCCGTAATACCCCCACACTTAACCTGTTGTCGCTGGTATCGTTTTATTCGATAATAAGCGGCTTTTTTTCGTTTCAGGTCGCATGATGGCTGATTATTTACTGCTCTTTATTGGTACAGTCCTGGTCAATAACTTCGTTCTGGTGAAGTTTCTTGGTCTGTGCCCGTTTATGGGGGTTTCCAAAAAGCTGGAAACCGCAATGGGGATGGGGCTCGCTACCACCTTCGTGATGACCCTGGCCTCTATTTGCGCCTGGCTGATTGATACCTGGATCCTTATCCCGCTAAATTTGGTTTATTTGCGTACCCTGGCCTTTATTCTGGTTATCGCCGTGGTGGTTCAGTTTACTGAGATGGTGGTGCGTAAAACCAGCCCGGCGCTCTATCGCCTGCTGGGGATCTTTCTACCGCTGATCACCACCAACTGTGCCGTACTCGGGGTAGCGCTGCTGAATATTAATCTGGGCCACAATTTCCTGCAGTCGGCGCTGTACGGCTTTGCCGCCGCCGTCGGCTTCTCGCTGGTAATGGTGCTGTTCGCGGCGATCCGTGAACGCCTGGTGGTGGCCGATGTCCCCGCGCCGTTTCGCGGTAATGCCATCGCGCTGATTACCGCCGGTTTAATGTCTCTGGCCTTCATGGGCTTTAGTGGTTTGGTGAAGTTGTAATGAGCGCAGTCTGGATAGCCGTGATCGCCATCAGCCTGTTAGGGCTGATTTTCGGCTTAATACTGGGATACGCCTCGCGTCGTTTCGCGGTGCAGGACGACCCGGTGGTGGAAAAAATTGATGAGCTATTGCCGCAGAGCCAGTGTGGGCAGTGCGGGTACCCTGGGTGTCGCCCCTATGCGGAAGCAGTCGGCGTGCAGGGTGAGAAAATAAACCGCTGCGCGCCGGGTGGCGAAGCGGTGATGTTAAAAATCGCCGCCTTGCTGAACGTCGACCCGCAGCCTGTCGACGGCGACGCACAGGAAGCGGAGCCGGCCCGCATGCTCGCGGTAATTGACGAGCCGAACTGCATTGGCTGTACCAAGTGTATCCAGGCCTGTCCGGTGGATGCCATCGTTGGGGCGACCCGCGCCATGCATACCGTGATGAGCGACCTGTGCACCGGCTGCAATTTGTGCGTCGCCCCCTGCCCGACCCAGTGCATTTCACTCGTTCCGGTGGCCACCACCCCGGAGACCTGGAAATGGGATCTGCATACGATCCCGGTGCGAAATATTCCTGTGGAACAACATGTTTAAGCTATTTTCCGCTTTCCGAAAAGACAAGGTCTGGGATTTCAACGGCGGTATTCACCCGCCTGAAATGAAAACCCAGTCTAACGGCACCCCGCTGCGTCAGGTTTCCCTGCCGCAGCGCTTTGTTATCCCGTTGAAGCAGCACATTGGCGCCGAGGGCGAACTGTGCGTTAAAGTGGGCGACCGGGTGCTGCGCGGCCAGCCGCTGACCCGCGGCTGGGGAAGAATGCTGCCCGTTCACGCCCCGACCTCCGGCACCATTGCCGCCATCGCTCCGCACACTACCGCGCACCCGTCGGCGCTGGCGGAGATGAGCGTGATCATTGACGCCGACGGCGAAGACCGCTGGATCGAGCGCGATGGCTGGAGCGACTATCAGACCCGCACGCGTGAAGCGCTGATCGAGCGTATCCACCAATTTGGCGTTGCTGGCCTCGGCGGCGCAGGCTTCCCCACCGGCAGTAAACTGCGCGGTGGCGGAGATAAAATTAAAACGCTGATCATTAACGCCGCCGAGTGCGAGCCCTATATCACGGCGGATGACCGCCTGATGCAGGACTGCGCGGCGCAGATTGTCGAGGGTATCCGCATCCTCGCTCATATACTGCAGCCTGAAGAAGTGCTGATCGGCATTGAAGACAATAAGCCGCAGGCCATCTCAATGCTGCGGGCGGTGCTCTGCGACGCCCATGGCATTTCGCTGCGCGTGATCCCCACCAAATATCCCTCCGGTGGCGCCAAGCAGCTCACCCAAATTCTCACCGGCAAACAGGTACCGCACGGCGGTCGTTCATCGGACATTGGCGTGCTGATGCAGAACGTCGGTACGGCTTATGCGGTGAAACGCGCGGTGATTGACGGTGAGCCGTTAACCGAGCGCGTGGTCACCCTCACCGGCGAAGCGGTAACCAGACCGGGCAATGTCTGGGCGCGTCTTGGCACGCCGGTGCGCCATCTATTGAACGATGCCGGCTTCTGCCCCAGCGCCGAGCCAATGGTGATCATGGGCGGCCCGCTGATGGGCTTTACCCTGCCGTGGCTCGACGTCCCGGTGGTGAAGATAACCAACTGTTTGCTGGCGCCTTCCGCCAGCGAGATGGGCGAACCGCAGGAAGAGAAAGGCTGCATTCGCTGCAGCGCCTGCGCTGACGCCTGCCCGGCCGATCTGCTGCCGCAGCAGCTGTACTGGTTCAGCAAAGGTCAGCAGCACGATAAAGCCACTGCCCATAATCTGGCGGACTGCATCGAGTGCGGCGCCTGCGCGTGGGTATGTCCAAGTAATATTCCGCTGGTGCAGTACTTCCGTCAGGAAAAGGCCGAGATCGCGGCGATTCGTCAGGAAGAGCAGCGCGCTGCGGAAGCCAAAGCCCGATTCGAGGCCCGACAGGCGCGCCTGGAGCGTGAGAAAGCCGCGCGCGCCGAGCGGCATAAAAAAGCCGCCGTTCAGCCTGCCGCCAAAGATCAGGAGGCGATTAGCGCCGCCCTGGCCCGGGTACGGGATAAACAACGCGATGCCACGCAGCCGATCGTGATTCAGGCCGGCGCCAAACCTGACAACAGCGAGGCGATTGCCGCCCGCGAAGCGCGTAAGGCTGAGGCCCGGGCGCGCAAAGCGCAGCAGCAGGCCGCGCCGGTGGACGCCCCGGCCGCCGAACCGGTCGACCCGCGCAAGGCGGCGGTGGAAGCCGCTATCGCCCGCGCTAAAGCGCGTAAAGCCGAACAGCAGGCCGCACAACAGGATCTCGCGTCAGCCGCAGCCAATGACGACCCGCGCAAAGCGGCCGTCGCCGCGGCTATCGCCCGCGTTCAGGCGCGTAAAGCAACACAGCAGGCAGTTAACGAGGAATAAATGGTTTTCAGAATCGCAAGCTCCCCCTATACCCATAACCAGCGGCAGACCTCGCGTATTATGCTGCTGGTGCTGCTCGCCGCTGTGCCTGGCATTGTGGTCCAGACCTGGTTTTTCGGCTGGGGCACCGTACTGCAGATTGTCCTCGCCGCCCTGACGGCCTGGGCGACCGAAGCCGCTATTCTCAAACTGCGTAAACAGCCTGTTGCTGCCACGCTGAAAGATAATTCCGCCCTGCTCACCGGCCTGCTGCTGGCGGTGAGTATTCCGCCACTGGCCCCGTGGTGGATGGTGGTGCTCGGCACTGCCTTTGCCGTAGTCATTGCCAAGCAGTTGTACGGAGGCCTGGGCCATAACCCCTTCAACCCGGCAATGATCGGCTATGTCGTGCTGCTGATTTCGTTCCCGGTGCAGATGACCTCCTGGCTGCCTTCCTATGAGATAGCCGCCCATATCCCGGCATTCAGCGACGCGCTGCAGATGATCTTCACCGGTCATACCGCCGCCGGAGGCGACATGGCCAGTCTGCGGCTGGGTATCGACGGCGTCAGCCAGGCCACCCCGCTGGATACCTTTAAAACCTCCCTGCATGCCGGACATAGCGTTCAGCAGGTGCTGCAATTGCCGGTCTACGGCGGCGTGCTGGCAGGTCTGGGCTGGCAGTGGGTGAATATCGCCTGGCTGGCAGGCGGCCTTTTCCTGCTGTGGCAGAAGGCGATCCGCTGGCATATCCCGGTCAGCTTCCTTGTTAGCCTCGGCCTGTGCGCCACCCTCGGCTGGATTTTTTCGCCGCAGAGCCTGGCCTCACCGCAGATGCATTTGCTCTCCGGGGCGACCATGCTTGGCGCCTTCTTTATCCTGACCGATCCGGTGACGGCCTCAACAACCAACCGCGGCCGTCTGATCTTTGGCGCCCTCGCTGGCCTGCTGGTCTGGCTCATCCGCAGCTTCGGTGGTTATCCGGACGGCGTGGCGTTTGCCGTTCTGCTGGCGAATATTACCGTGCCGCTGATCGATTACTACACGCGCCCGCGCGTATATGGCCACCGTTGAGAGAGCAATGATGTTAAAAACGATGCGTAAACACGGCGTCACGCTGGCGCTGTTTGCCGCCGGTTCCACCGGGCTGACGGCGGCGATCAATGAGCTGACCAAAAGCACCATCGACCAGCAGGCGGCCCTGCAGCAAAAGGCGTTATTCGACCAGGTTTTACCTGCCGACCGCTATAATAACGATCTGCTTAAGAGTTGCTATCTGGTCAGCGCCCCGGCGCTGGGCAAAGGCCAGCATAAAGTGTGGATCGCCAAAAATAACGATCGACCGATCGGCGCGGTGATGGAAGCCACCGCGCCGGACGGCTACTCCGGAGCAATACAGCTGCTGGTTGCCGCCGATTTTAGCGGCACGGTCCTCGGCACCCGCGTAACTGAGCATCATGAAACGCCGGGCCTGGGTGATAAAATCGAACTTCGCCTGTCGGACTGGATTACCCATTTTGCCGGGAAAGTCATCCACGGCCAGGGCGATAGCCACTGGGCGGTCAAAAAGGATGGCGGCGATTTTGACCAGTTCACCGGCGCCACCATCACCCCCCGGGCGGTGGTCAATGCCGTTAAGCGCGCAGGCTTATATGCACAAACGCTGCCTGCGCAACTTCCTGAATTCACCGCCTGTGGAGAATAACCATGAGCGAAGTTAAAGACGTCATCGTCCAGGGCCTGTGGAAAAATAACTCCGCCCTGGTTCAGCTGTTAGGTATGTGTCCTCTGCTGGCGGTCACCTCGACCGCCACCAACGCCCTCGGGCTGGGTTTGGCCACCACCCTGGTGTTAACCCTGACCAACCTGACCATCTCCAGCCTGCGCCGCTGGACGCCGGCGGAGATCCGGATCCCCATCTACGTAATGATTATCGCCTCGGTGGTGAGCGTCGTGCAGATGCTGATCAACGCCTATGCCTTCGGCCTCTATCAGTCGCTGGGGATTTTCATCCCGCTTATCGTGACCAACTGCATCGTGGTCGGCCGCGCCGAAGCCTTTGCCGCCAAAAAAGGGCCGGCGCTGTCGGCGCTGGACGGTTTCTCGATCGGCATGGGCGCTACCTGCGCGATGTTTGTGCTGGGCTCCCTGCGCGAGATCCTTGGCAACGGCACCCTGTTTGACGGTGCCGACAGTCTGCTTGGCAGCTGGGCGAAGGTTCTGCGCATCGAGGTTTTCCACACCGACACCCCTTTCCTGCTGGCTATGCTGCCGCCAGGCGCCTTTATTGGCCTCGGCATGATGCTGGCGATTAAATACCTTATCGATGAACGTAGCAAACAGCGGAAGGCGCAAGCGGCCCGGGCCGTCTCTGTCGCCCCGTCCGACGTGACAGGGAAAGCATAATATGAACAAAGCCAAACGCCTGGCGATCCTTACCAGGCTGCGGGAAAACGATCCCCACCCCACCACCGAACTGCATTTCAGTTCGCCATTCGAGCTGCTGATTGCCGTCCTGCTTTCTGCACAGGCCACCGATGTCAGCGTCAACAAAGCGACAGCCAAACTCTATCCGGTGGCCAATACGCCCGCAGCGATGCTGGCCCTGGGGGTGGATGGGGTAAAATCGTATATCAAGACTATCGGCCTGTTTAACAGCAAAGCGGAAAACGTCATCAAAACCTGCCGCATCCTGTTGGAGCAGCACAATGGCGAGGTGCCGGAAGACAGAGCGGCGCTGGAGGCGCTGCCCGGCGTGGGCCGTAAAACCGCCAACGTGGTGCTGAATACCGCCTTTGGCTGGCCGACCATCGCCGTGGACACGCACATCTTCCGCGTCTGCAATCGGACGCAATTCGCCCCTGGCAAGAACGTTGAGCAGGTGGAAGAGAAGCTTCTGAAGGTGGTCCCCGCCGAGTTTAAGGTCGACTGTCATCACTGGCTGATCCTGCATGGACGTTATACCTGCATTGCCCGCAAGCCGCGCTGCGGCTCCTGCCTGATTGAAGATCTTTGCGAATACAAAGATAAAGTCTACGCCTGACTGTCTCGTCTCTATTGCGGTCATAGCTTAACTCTGGGTTATGGCCCGCATTCATCTATTTCACCGGCCATTAACACCACATAATCATCATGATTATGGATGATTATCCGGTTATATAACAAACAACTAGTTCATTCATTTTTTATCAGCGCAAAATTTCTATGCATTTGTGATCCAGATCATGCTCGCAACTTTATGTTGATTGAATGTTACTGGAATGGAAATAAATGTCAGGCAATACAACGGATGAGTAAAGATTGTCAGGATAATGACCCATGATTTTTTAAGATAATGGACCATATCACTATGATTACGCCAGATCAGTAGAATATATCGCCTTTTCCCGGCAAACCGGCGAACCCGAAAGATAAAAATACCAACGATATCGAAACGGTAAAATTTAACGCTGTATAACATCTATATGTCCGGAGCATTATACCACCCTGAT
>ENA-OZHW01000102-OZHW01000102.1-human-gut-metagenome-genome-assembly--contig:-NODE-102-length-38628-cov-9.745625_pt1 | contig 38628 bp, 30 predicted proteins | sample MGYA00244050_ERZ653694 | MGnify/ENA primary metagenome ERZ653694 (study PRJEB26926, sample SAMN06165242) | human gut metagenome | biome: ENVO:00009003; feature: ENVO:2100002; material: ENVO:00002003...
AGGAGTGTTTTCCTTTTGTCCGTTTCAGACTGAACACGGCTTATCAGCCCTTGATGTTCCATTCTTTCCAGCATCGTCGTAAGAGATGTTATCGCTAATCCGCATTTGACCGAGAGTGACCGGATCGAGATTCCATCCTCCTGCCACAGCACATAAAGAATGCGCCCCTGGGCTCCATTGAACGCATCAATATTCTTTTCGCTGAGAATCTTCTCAAAGATTCGGTCTCCAAGCTGTTTTATTTTGGTAACAAGAAATCCGCCGTTCATTTTCATGCAAATGCTCCTATATAGTAGTTTACTTCAAATAATACCATATAGGAGCTTTGCTGTCAAGAGGCTGTATGTCTAAAACATCCGGCGAGTTTTTCATAGCCTGCGCTTTTTGTGTTCTTTCCGCCCCAAAGCATTGACGCACCGCGCCGAATCCTGTATCATGAAGCTGTTCATTCGGCTGTTTCTGCCCGTTTGGGCATTGTGCATATTATGAAAGGAGTCCTTTCCTCATGGCGATGAATCTGACCCAGAAAATCCTGTCCGCGCACCTGCTCAGCGGTGAACTGATTCCCGGCTCGGAAATCTCCATCCGCATTGACCAGACGCTGACGCAGGATTCCACCGGTACAATGGCGTACCTGCAATTCGAGGCGATGGGCGTCAAGCGCGTCAAGACAAAGAAGTCCGTGGCGTACATTGACCATAACACGCTGCAAACTGGCTTTGAAAACGCGGATGACCACTATTACATCCAAACGGTGACGAAAAAGCATGGCATTTACTGCTCTAAGCCCGGTAACGGTATCTGCCATCAGGTACAGCTGGAGCGCTTCGGCGTGCCGGGCTACACGCTGCTCGGCTCGGACAGCCATACGCCCACGGGCGGCGGCATCGGGATGCTTGCCATCGGCGCGGGCGGATTGGACGTTGCGGTCGCGATGGGCGGCGGCGCGTATTATCTGGCGTGCCCGCGTGTCGTCGGCGTGCGCCTGCATGGCAAGCTGTCCTACGGCGTTGCGGCGAAGGACATTATTCTGGAAGTCCTGCGCCGGCTGACTGTCAAGGGCGGCGTCGGCAAGGTGATGGAGTACATCGGCGACGGCGTGAAAACGTTGAGTGTCCCGGAGCGCGCAACGATTACGAACATGGGCGCGGAACTCGGCGCGACGACCTCCATCTTCCCGTCGGATGAAGTGACCCATGCGTTCCTCAAAGCGCAGCAGCGCGAGCAGGACTTCGTGCCGCTGTCCGCAGACCCGGATGCGGCGTATGACGAAATCCTCGACATTGATTTGACCGCGCTTGAGCCGCTCGTCGCGAAGCCCCATATGCCTGACATCGTGGAAACCGTCAAGCAGTGCGGCCCGATTAAGGTCGATCAGGTGTTTATCGGTTCCTGCACCAACTCCTCCTATACCGACATGATGCGCGTTGCCCGGATTTTGAAGGGCAAGACTGTGCACCCGGACGTAAGCCTTGTCATCGGCCCCGGATCGAAGCAGGTGCTGACGATGCTGGCGCGCAACGGCGCTTTGGCGGACATGATTGCGGCGGGCGCGCGCATTCTGGAATCCGCTTGCGGGCCGTGCATCGGCATGGGACAGTCGCCGCGCACGAACGCCGTCTCCGTTCGCACGAACAACCGCAATTTCTACGGCCGCAGCGGAACCAAATCCGCCGGTATTTACCTTGTCTCCTGCGAGACGGCGGCTGTCACGGCGCTGACTGGCGTGCTGACGGATCCGCGCTGCCTTGACATTGACCTCGACATCCCGATGCCGGAGACGTACACCGTCAACGACAATCTGGTCATTCCCCCGGTCGCGCCGGGCGAAGAGGACACGGTGGAGGTCGCCCGCGGCCCGAACATTCAGCCCTTCCCGCTGGGCAAGCCGCTGGCGGATGCCATTTCCGGCAAGGTGCTGCTGAAGATGGAGGACAACATCACCACCGACCACATTGCGCCGTCGGACGCGAAGCTCCTGCCGTTCCGCTCGAATGTGCCGTACTTGTCGGACTTCTGCCTGACCCCCGTGGACGCGACGTTCCCGGCGCGCGCGAAGAAGGAAGGCGGCGGCATCCTCGTTGCGGGCATGAACTACGGGCAAGGGTCGAGCCGCGAACACGCCGCGCTTGTCCCGCTGTATCTGGGCATCCGCGCCGTCGTCGCGAAGTCGTTCGCCCGCATCCATCAGGCGAACCTTATCAACAATGGCATTCTTCCGCTGACGTTCCAGAATGAGGCGGATTACGACCGCATCGCGCAGGGCGACACGCTGAGCCTGCCGAACGTCCGCGAGACGGTGGAAAGCGGCAGCGACACGTTCGTGCTGCACAACGACACAAAGGACGAGGATTACATTGTGCTGATGCCGCTGACCGCGCGCCAGCAGGGCTGCATCCTCTATGGCGGACTGCTGAATTATACAAGAGAGAGCGCAAAGGCGGAATAAGATAGTTTGTCCCCCAGAAGTATGGGCTTCCGGGGGATTCTTGGCGTTATTATTTCAGGCGGAATAGAGAGGCTTGCGAAAATCTGCTGCTTTTGCTACAATCAAGGGGGAAGGAGGCTGCCCTGATGAAAAATATCAAGTACACCGTCACGCATCCTATCTTTGTGTTCATGAAGAAGCATTTTTGCCCGCACTGCAAGGCAGCACTCACAGTGGAAACGGCGCATCATTTGGTGAACTCCCGTTCCGAAGAAGCAAAGAACTACGATTTTTCCACGGAAGACGGCAGGATGATTGGCACAGTTGACTTCCGCAATCCGTATTTTGCCTGCCCGAACTGCCATGCAGAGTTTTCGGTGGAAGAATTGTGGAAAATGGAGAAGGGAAAAAGGGCAAGCAGATAACGCAGGTGAATTGAAAAAATCGTATGAAGCACAAAACAGCCGGGGACTGCCTTGCCAGCAATCCCCGGCTTTCGTAATTCCTATGAATTTTTACTTGACTTCCAGCAGGTTCTTGCATTCCGCGAACGCACGGCGGCCAATGATTTCAATCGTCGCGGGCAGGGTTACGCTCTTGAGCTTCGTGTTGCCCTCAAACGCCTGCGCGCCGATTTCCACCACCGGCAGACCCGCCACCGTGTTCGGAACGGTCAGCGTCGATGCCGTGCCGTTGTACTTGACGACCACAATGCCCGTCGAGTCGTCACGAACCGCGAACACGAAGTCGCCTGTCACGGTGAATGCCTTGTTGACAGATTCGAGCTCCGTATTGCCGGACAGCGCCTTAATCGTGATGGTGTAGTCGCCCGGCTGCAGCAGCTTCAGACCCGGCACCGTGTAGTTCAGCGCCGCCGTTTCGCCCAGCAGCGCAGCCGTGCCGTCGGGCGTGGTCAGCAGCAGCTGATACTTCGTTGCGCCGCCAGCAGCCGTCCACGTCACCGTCAGGTCCTCGCCCTGCTTCGCGGCAGGAACGGTCACTGTCAGCGGATCGTCGGTCACATACAGCGTCAGGGACTGTGCCGGGGAAAGTTCGCCAGCGGTCGTTCCGTAGTAGGGCTTGAACTGAATCGTGCGGACACCGTTGCCGCTGCCCAGCGAAGCGAAGGCGCGCTCGATAACCGTCACATCGCCAGTCGTCGGGTAGCTGGTATTTGCCTTGCCGTCCACATACAGGACGACTTTCGTCGCGTTCTTGGTGTTGACCGTGAACGTCACCGGCACATTCAGCTTCACGCGGCTGGGATTCATGGTGAAGTTGACGACTTCCGGCTTGTTGACCACGGTCGTCGTCAGTGTAATCGTGTACGCCTTAAACTTTTCGCCCGCGGTCGTGCCGTTGTAAGGCTGGAACTGAATCGTACGGACGCCGCCATTATTCCCCAGCGACGAGAACGACATCGTGAACTCGTACTTCGACATGCTGGTCGTTACGTCCTCAAAGCGGCGGTTCACCTGCCCGTCGACATACATCAGCAGCTTCGTCGCGTTGTCCAGATAAACAGTGAATTTAATCTGCTCGCCCAGCACCGCGGTCGTCTTGTCAATCTTGACATTCGCAATCACGGGGGCAGCAGACGAACCGCTCGTCAGGGAAATGGTGGTTGCGGTGGTCTTGTCGCCGCCGACTGCGCCGTTGTAGGCTTGGAACGCAATGGTACGCTTGCCCCCGTTGTTCCCCAGCGAAGAGAACGCCATGGTGAAGGTGTATTCCGTCATGTCAGGAGTGATGTTCTCGAAGCGGCGGTTGACACTGCCGTCGATGTACATCAGCACCTTCGTGGCGTTCTTGATGCGCAGGGTGAAGGTGATATTTTCGCCCAGCGTCGCGTTCGGATTGCTGATTTTCAGCAGCTCAACCCGCGGCTTGTTCGCCACGCTGATGGTAATCGTCTTGGTGTCGGACATAGCGCCGGGCGTGTTGCCATTGTAGGGCTGGAATGCCACCGTGCGCACGCCGCCGTTTGAACCGAGCGTCGAGAAGGACATCTGGAACGTCGTTGCGCCGTCCTTCACGTCGTAGATGTAGCGGTTCAGCTTGCCATCAATGTAGACACGCATCTTCGTCGCGTTCTTGGTGTTGATGGTGAAGGTGATGGTTTCGTTTAAATCAACCGTGGATTTGTTCAAACTCCAGCTGGTCACGGTCGGTTTGTTCGGGCTTTCGTTTGCGACAGTCACAACACGTTCGGAGGTCTTTTCGCCCGCCGTCGTGCCGTTATAGGCTTGGAACGCAATGGCGCGCTTGCCACCATTGCTTCCCAGCGACGAGAAGGACATGGTGAAGGTGTATTCCGTCATATCGGGGGTGATGTCCTCGAAGCGACGGTTGACGCTGCCGTCGATGTACATCAGCACCTTCGTGGCGTTCTTGACGCTCAGGGTGAAGGGGATGTTCTCGCCCAGACCCACGGTCGTCTTGTCGATATTCTTTACCGTTACCTGCGGCTTGACAGACGGCTTTGTCAGCGTAATCGTTTGTTCAGCGGACTTTTCGCCGGGTGTATTGCCGTTGTAGGCTTGGAACGCGATGGTGCGCTTGCCCCCGTTGCTCCCCATCGAGGAGAAGGACATGGTAAGCGTCGACGTGTCGGTGGGCACGTCGTAGATGTAGCGGTTGACGCTGCCGTCAATGTACATCAAAATCTTGGTGGCATTCTTCGTGTGGATGGTGAAGGTGATATTCTCGCCCAGCTCCGCCGTCGCCTTGTCCATTTCGAACGTCGGTTTGCCCGGAATAATCACATCCGCGCGGTCGATGTTTTCGAGGTCATCCGGCACGTCCGTAGGCGCGGGGGTCGACGCGGGTTCCTCGGTCGGCACGACAACGGGTTCCTCGGTCGGCACGACAGCGGGCTCTTCAGTCGGCACGACAGCGGGCTCTTCGGTCGGCACGACAGCGGGCTCTTCGGTCGGCTCAACAACGGGTTCCTCGGTCGGCACGACAACGGGTTCCTCGGTCGGCACGACAACAGGTTCTTCGGTCGGCACGACAACGGGCTCTTCGGTCGGCACGACAACGGGCTCTTCCGTCGGCTCAACTACAGGTTCTTCCGTCGGCACGGGCGTGGGTGCAGGGGTCGGCACGGGTTCTTCCGTCGCAGCCGCAAGCACCAGCAGGGCACAGGGCATTTCCACGCCGCTCGCGAAAACACCGGTGTGACGCTGATTCTCAATGCCCTCTTCCGGCACAGGATGCACTGCATCCGCCGCCAGATAGCCATATGCAACGCCAGCCGTCTGGTCATACACGCAGACGGAAATCCGTTCATTCAGCTGACCCTTCTGCGGACGATGCGTCACATACACCACGCCGGTTACCCGGCCAACCAGCTCATCGCCCGTCGGATTCAGGTACAGCTGTGCGCTGCTGAACGTCGCGGCAAAGCCGGAGTCAAAGAACTCGTTATCCAGCACGGAGCGGCTGTAATCTACGGCTGCTTCGTCCACGATTTCGGGTGCTTCCGTTGCTTCAGGAACATCCGTCGCTTCGGGGATTTCCGTTGCTTCGGGAACATCCGTTGCTTCCGGTGCTTCCGTCGGCACGACCTCAACCGTTTCCGTCGGCGGAGTTTCCGGCTCTTCTGCAGCCGCCGTCAGCACTGTTCCCATACTGCCCGTCACCATGAATACAGCCAGCAGGAAAGACAATGCCTTTCGCATCCACTTTTTGTCCTTCATCGTCCTCACTCCTTGTTCCGTGCAATCTTCCGGCACGACGTATGGTTGTGCCAATGGCAAGCGATTGCTGCTTTCCATCTTTCTTTTCGCGGCGAGCCGCAGTGCTCCCGGTGGATATAGCAATCTCTTTCCCAATTCCAGCTATATTGTAACAAATTACAAGTCGGCTGTCAATACTTACCGCGCAGAAAGCCGCATTTTATACGAAAATCAAGGCACTTTCTCTGCATCTGTCTCGCGGAACTGATTTTTCCATTGCCGAATTGCCGTGGTCGGCAAATCAATTTGCGTCTCCCATGCGGAACAGATTCGCTCCTCCAGCACATCCAAATTCCTGCCGCGGGGCAGGACGGGCAGATTCGTGTCCTTCGCGATTTCGCTTGCGCGGTTGTCTACCGCCAGAATCAGGCTTCGGCAGCCCATATTCATTGCGTGGATGCCGCCGTGCAGCCGCGTGCCAACGTAGTCAATCCCGCCTGATGCCAAAAGCGCTGTGTAATCTCGCAGATTCGGCTGAATCAGGTGCAAATTCTGCGTCACACGCGCATCCATTTGGCGCAGGCAGGCGTAGTCCTCAACTGCTTGCAGCCACACATACACCTCGCGATAGTGCTTTTGCAGCATGGTCAGCATCTGCTCATCCTGATCCGGGCTGCTGCGGTAGTCCGTCAGCGTTGTCACGACGCGCTCCGCCTTGTGCGTCGGAATCTGCGCGCATTTGTCGTCTGTCAGCCCCCACATTGTCGGACACGCCGTATTCAGCACGTTCGTGATGCCCAGCTTCAGCAGGCGCTGGCGCGTGTATTCGTCGCGCACCGCGTGCAGGTACTGCCCATCCAGCAGCGTTTTTAGAATCCGCTTCGTGTATCCTGTCGGCTCGTCCTGGTATTGATACCATCCCGCGCCCAGCAAAATGACATGCGTGCGCTGAAATTTTTCATGAATCAGGCGGAAATTCAGCAGCTCCCGCTTGTGCAAATCGCCGCAGCGCATCATCACCGCGTCCCGCAGGCGGATATTCCACATCCTTTGGCGGCGCATGTCCGAGGAAAGCAGATTCGTCCCGCAGACAAATGCGTAATCCGCACTGCCGACGTGCTTCATCGACACTTTCGACAGCCTGTCCCGAACCGGCACGGCGACGGACAGCTGCACAGGAAAGCAGTCGTGCAGCACATGCTCGCAGGCGTTGCGGATGATGAAATCTCCCTGATTCGCTGTTGAAATGGTAGGGTCAAAACGCACAATTTTACGGCAGTGCTGCATTTCCTGATCGATCATGCCTTCTTCCTCCATTTGCGCAAGAAACTCCGCCCTTTTTCAAGCATCCAGCGATATTCTGCCGTCCGCCCCAGCGCCAGCGTGTACAGGAGCGCTGTCACCGCCGCGCAGGTGATGCCCTTGATGATAATCCACATCAGCGTATGCCCCATCCGCGCGCACAGCAGCAGCGACAGCGCCATCACCGCGCCGTTGAGCAGCAGCAAGCCTCCCTGCGCCTTGAAATACGCGGCAGCGCTGCGCCCGAAGGTGCGATGGAACAGCACTTTCGGCTCATACCAGAAGATGGTGCAGAGCCGCGCCAGCCCTGTTGCGCCGATGATGCCCGCCACGCCGAAGAAGTGCCCCAGCAGGATGGACAGCAGGATGTTGACCAGCGCCGTCATAAACATAACATACTTCATTTGCCGAAAAAGACCCAGCGTTTCGCGGTACATCCACACGGGCGCGACGATGGTGCTCAGGTAGAACGTGAACAGCACCGCTGCTACCGTCCCTGTGTCCATCAGGTATTCTTCGCCCACCCAGATGGGGATGAAGTCCTGCACAACCGCGCCGTATGCGGCGACGCAGAAGCCTGTAATCGCCCCGAAGAGGACAATCAGGTTGCGGAACATGGCGTATGACTTTTCCGAATTCTTCTCGGCATTCAGATTTCCCAAGCTGGCGGAAATGCCGGTAATCACGATGGAGACGAACGTCGTCACATACGTCGTCAGCGACGCGTAGTTGGAGTAGTAACCGACGAACACTGTGCCCAGCATGACGGAAATCAGAATGTTGTCCGTGTTGTTGATGAGTATTGTCGCCAGCTTGTAGAGAAACATGGAGCGGATGTTGTCGTTCAGTTCCTGCTTGCGGTGCATCGGCGCACATTTCTGCTTTTTCCGCAGGAAGGGGTACATCTTGTCCGCTAAATGGCTCAGCACCGCGTTCTGCAGGAGGGTGCAGGCGATCTGAATCAGCAAATAGCCAAGATAGCTGCCCCAAATCAGCAGGCACGCGATCTGCGCCGCATACTGCAACACCAGCGCCGCGGCGGAAACCATGTTTTGCAAATATGCCTTCTGGTCAGCCTGAATCAGCGTCGTTTTGTAGATGACCAGATAGGATGCCACGGAGTTCGCCAGGTACAGCACATAGTAGACGATCAGCTGCGCCATCGGCAGCTCACTGCTGATGATGAGCGGCAGGAAGGGAATTACCACCGCGCCCAGCAGCGCTACCGCCAGCGCAATCAGGCGGTAAATGCGACGATAATAGCCCAGCAGGTGCTGGATTTCGCCCGTGTCGCCCCGGTGCAGCGGTACGTACAGGCTGTACACCAGCACGTTGCCCACGCCCAGTTCCGCCAGTGACAGCATGGCCAGAATGTTGCTGTACAGCCCGTTGACACCCGTATAATCCGCGCCCAGCCGGCGCACAAACACCGTTCGCACGGCAAAAGCCAGCAGCAGCGTAACCACCTGCCGTACTGCGCCTACACCGATGTTGCGCGCTGTGTTTTCGCTCCTTGATGCTGTGTTCATGATTCCTCTCCGCCTGTTTCGCCCGTCTGCTCCTGCGCCGCGTCCTCCGGCTGCGGGTTAAACGTCAGGCGCAGTTTTTCCGGCGGCACAGTGCATCGCCACCTGCGCTTCTTCTGGCTGCGCGCATTTGCCTGCTGATCAGGCGCTTCCTCCGCGTCCGGCTGCCACTTGCCCAGCAGCCCCAAAAACAGTATGTTCAGGAAAACGCCCTCCGTGTTGATGCACAGGAAATACAGCAGGAAAACGCCCAGCACATACAGCAGCCGCGCCTTGGCAAATTTGGTGCGGATACCGCGGTACGTCAGCCACAGCCAAACTGCCGGGAGAATCAACCCTGTATCCATGACGAAGGCGGCAAAGCCATTGGAAATGTTCTGCACCCTGTGTTCCAGCAGGATTTCCGCCTTTCGCTCCGAGAAAACGCCCTGTCCCGCAATGGGGGATTCCAGCCCGATTTCAAAGCCGCTGAAGGTGTCGTTCCACCGCGTGTAGAACGAACCGCCGGAATTTCGTCCGACAATCTTGCGTTCCACCACGCCCGTGACGGACTCGATGACAAACAGCAAAATCAGCCCAATGAACGCCGCCATCTTGATGCTGCGCGCCATTTTCCCGCCCTTTTTGCGGAATGCCACCGTCAGCAGCACAACGCCCAGACAAATAAAGCCTGTTGTGGACAGCGTGCTGAGGATGGTGACGATCAGCAGCGCAATTGCCCAGCAGTATTTCTTCTTGCTCATGCCCATGCGCGTTTCGTCGCTCATCAGGAACAGCAGCGCGAAGTTCAGGAAAATCTGGTGGCTGCCCGGCTCGTTGAACATACCCGCGTTGCGGTGGAAAACCGGGATGTTCAGCCAGCCTAAGGTGAAATAAGGCGTCAAGTAAAATCCGTTGACGCTGGAAACTTCGTAGTGCAGCAGCGGCAGCGGCAGCGACAGCAAATCGCCGATGACGAAGGAAATCAGGCTGATGGCCGCCTCTGCCAGCATGACTTTGGTATACAGCCGCATATACGTCCGATACCCGATGCAGCTTTGCAGCACCAGCACATAGCCGATGTTGCACAGCCAAATGACAATATCGTTGATGTGGATGCCGTTCTGCGGGTTGACGAAGCTCGTCAGCAGCAGCGCCGCCGTCAGCAGCAGCGTCAGGCGTACATTCTGGACGCTGATTTTCGGATGATGCGCCCGCGTCAGCAGCAGAATCGACGCAATCAGCATGGCTGCCATCAGCGGCATTCGCAGCACCTGAAAATACAGCGAACCCATGCCCAGCACGCCAATCAGCACGCAGAGTGCATCCACATGGTTCTTTGTGATTCGGATTTTCATCGTGCAATCTCCGTATAAATCTGATGCAGTATCTCCAGATTCTTCTGCGCATCATGCGTTTTTCCAGCGTGTTCTCGCCCGGCGCGCGCCATCTGCGCTGCTTTTTCCGGATGCGCGAACATCTCGCAGATATCATGCGCCAGCAAATGCAAGTCGTCTGCCGGATAAATCAGCCCTTCCACGCCGTGCGTCATCAGACAGCGCACGCCGCCGACATCCGACGCAATGCACGGTACGCCAAGCAGCATCGCCTCGCCCAGCGAATTGGGGGAGTTTTCAATGCTCGACGGCAGCACAAACACCTGACTTTTTAGATACCGCTCCTTCATTTGCTGTGCATTCAGGCTTCCGGTAAAAACAACATGGTCGTAGAGGTCGTTTTCGCGCAGCAGACGATGGATGTACCGTTCATAAGCATTGCGCGCAGGCGGCGGAATGCGTCCATAGTCCTTGCGTCCCACATAGAGCTTGACATCGGGATAGCGCTTGCGGACAATCGCCAGCGCCTGCAATAGCAGATGCAGCCCCTTGAGCGGCACATGCGCCTGACTGCAGAAGAGACTGTGCGGCTCGCAGCTGTCCAGCGACCATTCGCCGGTGTAGAACTCGTCCCGCAGCGTTTCGTTGTTGAAATGGTAGGCCGCCTGCGGGGCAAGCTCCGCCATGCAGGCAGCATCCCAGTCGGTGCGCCCGATAACGTGCCGCACCCTGCGCAGGGCTTCCTGTTCATACTGCCCGACGCGGCGGTAGATTGCTTCCTGCCGGACGATATTGCCCTTCACCAAGTCCTTCAGCGTGTGCCCGTGGCAGACGTGTTCCGGCAGATAAGCGCGATAATGCTCCGCGTATATGGACAGAAGCCCCTGAATGGAAATTACAATCCGCTCGCGCATCCCCAGGTGTTCCGCCGCATCAACCATGGCCAGCGTGTGCTGATTTTCCGTGCCCCAGAGGTGAATGACATCCGGCTGCTCTTTGCGCAGGATTTCCTCCAGCTGCCGGGTGTAGGCTTCCCCGCAGCGCTGCGTAGGGCGTGTGGGGTTGACCAGCCCGTAATAGCGGTAGCCGTCCACTTCGCCCGTCAGCGCTTTCGGCGCGTCAAACACATACGTCAGCGCCACATCCGGCAGCTGCGTCAGCCGCCGCGACAGCCCGACCAGCCAGCCCACGATATACACCGGGGGAAGCGATTCTTTTTCCGCAATGGCAGGGAGGATAATATTCCCCATCCACATGACCTTCACGCTTCAGCCCCTCCTTTCACTTTGCGCTGTGCGGCATGGTTATTCCACCGCGCCCCGCGTCAGAAAATCCCGCAGCTTTTCCCGCTCCTGCGCCTGCGATTGGCAGTAGCGCGCAATGTTGCGCACATAGCGGTCATGCACGGCTTCATCCAGCAGCCTTTCCGGCGCAAAATCCGCCATGCTGGATACCGTTTTGCCCAATTCGTTTGCTTCCACCATTTGCAGCGTCCCGCAGCGGCTGCCCACAATCGGCACGCCCCGGAAGAGAATATCGAATACAACGCCGCTGCTGTGCAGGGAGTAATTCTCCGAATAGTTTAGGATGCAGTAACGGCATTGGCGAATCGCCTCGTCATACGCCGCTTCGGACAGGTATTCCAGCCGCAGCTCGATGTTCTTTGCGCCCGCGCAGACTGCCCGCAGTTCCGTTTCCAGCGGCGCTTCCTGCACCCGACCCGCAATCAGCACCCGATACGGCGTGTTCCGCAGCTGTTTTGCCGCCTCAACGACGCCCTTGTCCGACGTAATCAGCCCGACCATGCCGAAATCATAGCACTTCTGCGCATACGGCACAGGCGGCTGCATCGTTCCTGTGCTGATGTAATCGGACACGACGCACATCGGCCGCCCATACGCCGCGCCAATGGCTGCATTGGGGCAGATAACGCCGCTGATTTTCCGCCTGCACAGCGCATACAGCCCCCGCTTCAGCAGCGAATTGACGCCGTCGGTGCTGTACTGGATGGCGTAGACCCGCGTTTCTTTCTTCTTGAACAGTGCAAGCCCCAGATACGCTGTTGCGACGGCGCTGCACTGGAGGACAATCACGTCATCCTGCGCTTCCCGCAGCAGCGCGCGCACGTTCTGGAACACGGCGCGTTTGTTACGCACCGCCGAACTGCCCACGATGTAATCATGCGGCAGACGAATCAGCTTGTCCCCGAAGCGGTCGCCGTACACCGGCCCGCCCGCAATGCGCACATCCATCTCCGCGCCGAACAGGTCAAGATAATTCTGCGCGACGGTGAAATAATGCCCAGCGGCAATGCCGTCTGTGCTGGTGCTCCGTACATCTGCCACAATCAGCCGCATGATGGTTCGTTCCTTTCGCCGCTTTTCTGCATTGCCTTGCTGTAAATCGCCATCAGCTGACGATAATTTGCTTCCGCCGTGAAATTCTCCTGATACGTTTTCAGCGCGCCTTCGCTGACGGATTCCGCGTGCTGCAGCCGATTGAGCGTCTGTGCCAGCTGCTCCGCCGAGTCCGCCGGAAACTTGAAGCCCGTCACGCCGTCCGAAATCAGGGAACCCGCGTTGCCTAAATCCGAGCAAATCACCGGCGTGGCGGCGCTGAAGGCTTCCACAATTGTCATCGGGAAGCCTTCATACCACTGCGTTGGCAGAATCAGCGCCTTGGACTGCCCCATCAGCGCCCGTGCCGCCGAATTTGGCACAAAGCCGCGCAGCTCCACCTGCTTCAGCTTTTCCCGCGTCAGATATTCGCGGCACCATGCTTCCTCCGGCCCTGTACCGCAGATGATCAGCTTCATGCCCCCGCCTGAACGCTCGTAGCGCGCCCACGCCTCCAGCAGCAGCCGGATGCCCTTGAGCGCATCCAGCCGCCCGATGTACACCACCTGATTTTCGCGCGCCGCGTATGGCACAATCGTCTCCGGCGGTTCCACAAAGTTCGGCTTTACGGACACGTTTTCCGGCGGAATCTGCTCAAGCGCCAGCAGCTTCTGCCGGTTGAAGTCCGTCAGGGTGATGTAATGCAGGCGGCTGTACGTTTTGAGGGCGCGGTGCAAACGTGTGCTGAGCACGCAGAGCACCGTCTGCAGGCGGCTGCCGCGGTAGCAGCGGTGCTTCACCGCGCAGTGCAGCCCCTTTTTCGTGCAGTCCTCGCAGATATGGCCGTCGCGGTAGAAAAGCGCGTTCGGGCAGAGCAGACGGAAGTTGTGCACCGTCTGCACCACGGGAACGCCCTCGCGCAATGCCGCGTAATACACTGCCGGACCAATCAGCGGCAGCGTGTTGTGCACATGCACCAGCGAAATCCGGTTTTCGCGGATGCTCCGTCGAACCTCGCGGTATGTACGGATGCTGAAAAACATCCCCAGCGCACTGCGGATTTTCTCCAGCGCTCCCATGCGCGAAATTTCCTCGTTCCGCCGCACATACAGCGCCGCAGCGTGACCGTGCGTTTCCAGCAGGTGCTTCTCGTTCGCCACAACGACATCCTCGCCGCCGGGAACCTGATAATAGTCGTGTACCAGCAGTACAGCGGGCTGTTTTGTCGCTTGCTGCATTTACTTTCTCCTGATGGTCGCGTTCCAGATGAATTTCAGATTCGTGCTCCAGTAGCGCTGGAATAGCCGCTTCGGGTCTTGCATCAGGCGATAGAGCCATTCCAGGCTGTGCTTCTGCATCCATAACGGGGCGCGCCTCACGTTGCCCGAAAAGAAATCAAAGCCCGCGCCGACGCCAATCATCAGCCCATGCACACGCCCTTGGTGCGCCGCCATCCAGCGCTCCTGCTTCGGCGCTCCCAGCCCGACCCACACAAAATCCGGCTGCGCCTGATTGATGCGCGCCACGGCAAGCGCATCTTCCTCCGGTGTCAGTTCGCGGAAAGGCGGCACGTCTGTACCCGCAATTACCAGCCCCGGATACTCCTGCTGCAGGCGCGCAATCATTTTCTCCTGCACTTCCTGCGTGCTGCCGTAGAAATAATGCCGCCAGCCGTGTGCCGTGGACTGCCGAAAGACCTCCATCATCAGGTCAGGCCCGGTTGTCCGCTGAATCTGCGGATACCCGCGCCGCCGCGCTTCCTGCGCCAGCGGATTGCCATCCGGAATCGCCATCAGACCGCCGTTCTGCACGGCACGGTAGTCCGCATCCTCGTAACTGACGACGGTTGTATGTACATTCGATACGCAGATGTAATCTCCCTGCAATTGATGAATATTCTGCGCCAAATATTTCAGCAGCCAATTCATGTTGATGACAGCAATATTGACCCCTAAAATCGGACAGACCGGAATTTCACGCTTGTCCACTTTGCGGCAGTATTGCGCTGCTCCTTCGTGCGCCGTGGCAAACACCCCTTTCCCCACTTCCCCAGCAAGAAACCTTGATACTATTTCCAGATTCATCTGCGCCATCTGCTTGCGCCTTTTCCCTTCTGGCGTCCGCTCATTCTACTTAGCGTAGCGCTGCTACGCTGCGTTCCATTCACGTTAGCCAGAATGAAAAATTCGCCGCGCATCTTGGCGCATTCTTATCTGGGAATAGTATGAATCATAAATTACCATTTTCATTATAACGCAAACATCAGTAATTTGCAAGCATTTCCATTTCAGACGATGAAGAAATTTCCTTTTTTTCTGCGGATGAATTGCCGCCCCGTATTCGTTCTTTCATTAGCACACCAATGCGAAAGGAGTATTCTTTATGAAGAACTGTATTTCCCGTTTCTGCCTGCTTGCCTTGCTTCTCCTGATGACCATCGCCCCTGTCCGCGCGGAAATTATCGGGCAGACGACGGAGAACGAATACATCCACCGCCTGATTGCGGACAACGGGCAGGAACTCTGCTTCGTGTCCGGCGAGAAAGACCCGTACCTTTCCTATGCGGATGTCAACTTCGACGGCATCAACGATGTGGTGATACTGACACAGCGCGGCGCGAGCAATTTTGTCTACCAGTTTTTCATTTCTGATGGCGAACAGTATGTTCTCTGTCCGCTGACGTTCACGAATTATGACCTTGATGCAGAACACAAAATTGTAAGGAGTTCTGTGAACGGCGGCTTGGCGGGCGGCATTCACAGAGAAACGCTGTACCGTTTTGATGGGACGGAGGCGGTACTGCTGCGCTGGGCGGTTGGCGAGGAGAAAGAGGACTGGACGTTCGACGCGGATGGTTATACCGTCCGGCACTACAATGATGTGCTGACCCTGCAGGTCTGGGAGTATGACCCGGATATGGACGGCATCCTGATTTTTGAGCAGGATGTATCTACTGAAGATGAAAATGCGCTGAGGGAAGCGTTTCAAGCGGAAAATGACGCGCTCTGGTCGGGCATCCGCTAAGGCACCACCGCACAATTCGGCGGCGCGGCTGGCGATGTCTTTTCCGCCATCTGCGGTATGCAAATTCCTCGATTTACCGCCAGTAAATCTTCGAAATTTGCATTTGTATCTGACGAAAAATCCATTCGCCAGCCGACCACCTCATTTGTGCGGTGTTACCTTAAAAAAGTTAGTCACATCGAACGAAACCGCTTGACAATCCGCCGCGCTGGTGCTATCATTCAGATACCCCGATGGGGTATATTGCATTCATCGAAAGGATGAGGGCTGATGACAAAAACGACGCTGAAAATTGATGGCATGATGTGCGGCATGTGCGAGAGCCATGTCAATGACGCAATCCGCAAGGCTTTCCCGGCGGTCAAGAAGGTGACTTCCTCCCATGGCAAGGGTGAAACGGTGGTCATTTCCGAAGATCCGCTGGACGAAGCGCAGGTGAAAGCTGCGATTGCCGCGACGGGCTATGATTTCAAGGGCATGTCAAGCGAGCCGTATCAGAAGAAGCGTTTCCTTTTCTTCTGATGGTTTCATTCGCACAACAAAAAGCAGGGCTGTCTCCGGCGTGGAGGTAGTCCTGCTTTTTCTTTTCTGTGTTAGTTGATTTTTGTCGTGCAGGGGGCTTCACCTCTGTGGAGGCGACAAGAAGGCATGAAAACAGATGAAGTCTGCGGTCGCCCCCCTGCCCCCCTCGCTATTTCCCCCACTTGATATGCTTCATGTGCTTCATCACCAGCGTGGCGCTCACGCCGGTCAGCGCGCCGAAGAGAATGCCGCTGAGCATCAGGACAGCCATGTAGTACGCCAATTGCGACGTGTGGAGGATAATCATCGCCATCACGATTTGCCCGATGTTGTGCATCACGCCGCCGACAATGCTGACCGTGACCGGGTGCATCCACTTCATGCGCGAAAGGAGACACATGCTTGCCAGCGACAGCACACCGCCTGCCAGTGCGTACGGCAGCGCCGCCACGCCGCCCAAAAACAGCGAGGACAGCACCACTTTCAGCAGCATCAGCACCCACGCCGTCGGCAGGGACAGCATGTAGACCGCGAAAATCAGCACGCCGTTGCTTAAGCCTAACTTGATGCCCGGTACGCCCAGCAGCGGCGGAAACAGGCTCTCCACCCAGCCCAGCACCAGCATCAGCGTCAGCAGCACACTGCACAGCGCAAGCTGTTTTGTGGTGATTCGCTGCTTATTCATTTGCTGCGTCCTCCTGCACGGTCGTCAGCCAGTCCATCAATTCGTCGCGGCTGTACAGCTGGAGCGTCACCTGATTCGGCAGACAGATAATCCTGTTGCCCAGAATGCGTGTGTCCTTGTTTTCCAGCGTCACTTCGCCCTGCTCCACGCAATCCTGATTGTCGCAGTTCGCCTCGTGCATGTCGATGCTTGTCGGGGTGACATGGACGATGTTGATGCAGTCGCCGTGGCGGAGGCGATAATAGCCCTCTTCGGTCAGCGGAATCGGCTGATACGTTTTGTCACCGACGGTGACGACGAGGAATGCTTTCACCTGCGACAGGTCGGGGGTGGCGGTGGCTTCGGGGACGTCTGTGACTTCCGGCGCGGCAGTCGCTTCCGGTGCCGCGGTGATTTCGGGGGTCGCCGCTGCCTCCGGTGTGCTGGTCGCAAGCTCTGTCGGCGCCTCGGTCGGCGCATCTGTTGCGGTCAGGGGCAGCAAAGGCGCATTGGCGTCCACATTCGCGGGTGCGTTCCTCCGCAGCACAACCATCAGTACCGCCACAATCAGCAGCAGCGCTGCCACAATCAGCACATTGCACCACAGGCCATTCCGCTTTGCCTTAGGATTCGTTTCCTTCTTCATACCCGTTCCGCACAATCCTTTCGTTATTGAGTATCCCCATCATACAACGCCGAGTCGGATTCGTCAAGGGGCGCGCGCAGGTGTTACAAACTTGTCACAAAGCGGCGAATCCATCCCGATGTCAGCAGGCACTTTTGCCCGTTTTATTGGAAGCGGAACGCATTAGTCCGCGCCGCCCCATGGCAACGAAACCGACAATATCCGCAATCAGCCAGCCCGCCGGAATTGCCAGCCAAATCGCCATCATGCCGAAATGCGGCGCGAAGGCGTAGGACAGCACAACGCGCAGCCCAAGCGAAAGCACCGTCAGGACGATGCTCATGCCTGCCTGCTCCAAACCGCGGAAAATGGCATAAAGCAGGAACAGGAAGCCGATGCCGATGTAGCACAGCCCCTCGGTGCGCAGGTACGTTACGCCGATGGAAAGAGACTCCGCCGATGTATTTTCGAGGAACACGAGCAGCAGCGGCTCGGCGAAAATCGCCACGAGCGTGGAAACAATCAGGCAGAAGCTGCCGGAAAGCAGGAACGCTGTGCGGATGCCGTGACGGAGGCGCTGCGGCTGATTCGCCCCCTGATTCTGGGCGACGAAGGTCGCGAAGCCGTTGCCGAAGTCCTGCGCGGGGCTGTACGCCAGCGAGTCAATCTTCACGCCGGCGGTGAATGCCGCCATTGCTGCCAGACCGAAGCTGTTCACGAGACTCTGCACACACAGGATGCCGAAATTCATGATGGACTGCTGAATGCTGGTCATGGCAGAGACGGAGAAGATGCGCCTGAACAGCGCGCGGTCGGGGCGCAGGTCGTGCTGCGAGGGCGTCAGCGCCGGAACGCGGAAGAGCACATAACCTAAGCACAGGAAACCGGACAGTACTTGCGAAATAAGCGTCGCGACGGCAGCGCCCGCCACACCCCACGGCAGCACCGCCACGAACAGAAAGTCCAGCGCGACGTTCGTCAGCGACGAAATCAGCAGGAAAACCAGCGGCGCGGTTGAATTGCCAACGGCGCGGAGCATACACGCTCCGAAGTTATACAGGAACGTCGGGATGATGCCGATGAACACAATCAAGAGGTAGCAGGAGAGAACGCCCTGCGCTTCAGGCGGAATGCGCAGGAGCGTCATCATGACGGGCAGGAGCGCGTAGGAAAGGATGGTCAGCAGCGCTGATACGCCCGCAATCAGCACAAACGCATTGCCGACCGCCTTGCGCACGCCGGCATCGTCTTTCTGCCCGAAAAGCTGGCTGACAACCACGCCGCTGCCCATGCACAGCCCGGTGATGATGCTCGTGAGCAGAATCATGACGGAAAACGCGCTGCCGACGGCGGCAAGGGCGATTTCACCGCAGTATCGCCCGACGACGAAGGTGTCCACAAGGTTATAAAGCTGCTGGAGCAGATTGCCCGCCATCAGCGGCAGAGAAAAACGGAGCAGTCCGCGGAAAATCGAACCATGGGTCAAGTCAACATTCATAATAAAGGAATTCTCCTTTCACTGCACAGGATAGTATAGGTGAAAAAACGGGAAACGTCAAGTATGGCGCAAAGGCAGAGAAATCAAGGCAAAGAACGAAAAAACAAAAAAAAAACAATTTTGGAGCGAAAACGATTTCACATCGTTAAATCAAGGGATTGCTGTGAAAGTGGGGAATTTTGCAGGAAGATTGGTCAAAAATTGCAAGCGGCAAGCCCTTGACAACCTTGCGTCAATTCCTCTATAATGAATATCAACGTATCATTTGCATCGTGTCATCTGGTACGAAATGAATTGGAGGGGTTAGACCATGAAGAAGATTCTCTCTCTGGTCCTGTCTGCGTGCATGATGCTGAGTGCGGCTGCGCTGGCAGAAGGCACGTTCACGCCTGCTGATTCCTACGATGTCGGTGAGCGCGTGTACAACGCGGGCACTGTCACGCTGGAAAAGAGCGAGGGGAGCGCGCAGACGGTTTCTACCGATCAGTATGTCGGCGAAGCTGGCAAGGACTACACCGATGAAAAGGTGTACACCTACAACAGCTACACCCCCGGCATTAACTCTTCTCTGAACTGGGACCCGCTCTCCTGGGAAACGAACGAAGACACTGATATTTTGAACAATGTCAGCTCTGGTTTCTACACCTTCGTTCTGAATTCCGAAAAGAATGGCTACTCCGTCATGCCCGAACTGGCTGCTGAAATGCCGGTGGACGTGACCGCTGAGTATGTCGGTCAGTACGGCGTGAAGGAAGGCGAGACCGCCAAGGCTTGGCGTATCGCGCTGAACAAGCTCGCCAAGTGGGAAGATGGCACCCCCATCACCGCTGATGACTATGTGTACTCTATGCAGCAGCTGCTCAACCCGAAGATGCTGAATCGCCGCGCTGACAGCTACTATGCTGGCGAGTTCGTCATCTACAACGCGAAGAACTACCTCTACGCGGGCAAGACGACCTATGACCTGATTGCAGACACTGCCGAGAACCTCATTGCCGCCGGCACCGATGTGTACCTCGACATGAGCGCTTGGGGCATGGTCGGCGCGCTGGACGCGGAGGGCAATCCCGCGCCGCAGTATGTGAACATTGCGGACGACACGATGTACCGCGATGCTTCTGTTGAAGACGAAACCGCTGCCGAAGCGTGGGTCTCCGCGAAGTACCTGTTTGACAACTACTTCGCCGCGGGTCAGCAGTATGAGTCCATGCAGGCTCAGTACCTGTACACCGCCAGCGTTGCGGATGCCGCAACGTGGGACGAAGTTGGCTTCAAGAAGGTTGACGATTACACCGTTGACTTCATCCTGGCCAACCCCGTGAACGAAGCGAACTTCTATGTGCCCTACAACCTGTCTTCCTCCTACCTGGTCTACAAGCCCGTTTACGAAGCCTGCAAGACCTTCTACAAGGACGGCAAGGAAGTTGCCACCGAGGAAGAAGCGGACGAAGTGAAGACCAAGTATGGCCGTTCCGTGGAGAACACGGTTTCCTACGGCCCGTACAAGCTGTCTTCCTTCGAACTGGACAAGGAATACACCCTGACCCGCAATGACAACTGGTATGGCTATCATGACGGCAACCACGTCGGCCAGTATCAGACGGACATCTACAAGGTGACCTGCATTGCCGACCACGCGACCCAGGTGCTGGCGTTCGAAAAGGGCGAGATTGATGACATCGCTCTGCAGGCGGACGACCTGAAGAAGTACGGCAACAGCAAGTACATCAAGTACGGCCCGAACAACGGCTACACCACCAAGCTGACCATGAACACCGACTATGAGAAGCTGCTGTCTCACGGCACCAATAGTCAGGTTCTGGTGATCCCGGAATTCCGTCAGGCGATTTCTTACTCCTATGACCGTAAGGAATTTGCTTCCTCCTTCACCGCGGCTGGCACGGCTGGCTTTGGCCTGATCAACGAACTGTACTGCTATGACCCCTTCACCGGCGCGCTGTATCGTGACAGCGAACCCGCGAAGGCAGTCCTCTGCCGTCTGTTCGACCTGACCTGGGGCGAGGGCGGCGACTACGACACCCTCGACGAAGCGTACGAAGCCATGACCGGCTACGAGGTCGAAAAGGCTCGCGCGCTGATGGCGGTTGCGTATGACAAGGCTGTTGCTGCTGGCATCTACGATGGCACCAGCGACATCAAGATTGACCTGCGCGTGTACCAGAGCGACGCTATCTACGTCAACATGTTCAACTACCTGAACGCCGCGCTGAAGAACGCTTGCGTTGGCACGCCGTTTGAAGGCAAGGTCGAAATGACCATGACCGTGGACACCGACTACTACGAAACCATGCAGTCCGGCAACGCGGACATGATCTTCACCACTTGGGGCGGCGCGACGATGGCTCCCTTCGGCGTGTTCGGCAACTGCTACACCGACGATGCGTACGGCAAGGGCAACCAGAACGAATACGGCTATGACACCACCACCATCGACATTGTTTACAATGTGGAAGGCGTTGGCGAAATCACCGACACCCTGCAGAACTGGGCGAACTGGTGCAACAGCCAGAAAGTTCCGTCCATCGAGGAAAAGCTGGGCAAGTTCGCTGATTACACCTACGACACTCGTCTGCAGTTTGCGACCGCTGTCGAAGGCGCGTTCATGAACTGGTATCCCTGCTCCTCCATCTACTACCGCAACACCGCGAGCATGAACTCCCAGAAGGTGAACACCGTTGTTGATTCCTACGTCACGCTGATCGGCTTCGGCGGCATCCAGTACATGACGTACAACTACGATGACGCTGAGTGGGCGGACTACATTGCCAACAACACCCTGGAATACTAATTCAAGGCGCACATTTGCCGTGATTCTCTGAACCTCGGCACGGGCATGGGGGCCTTTTGACCCCCATGCCCGATGTGCGTATTAAAAAACCGGTTGATTTTCGGGCGTTTCCTAAGGGGACGCTGTGATTCCAAAGAAAAATGGTACAAAATAGTGATTCCTTAAGAAATGCCCAAGGGGGATTCAATCCAGTCAGGCAAGCCCAGTCCGCGGTGATGCGCATCTCCAGCCGCATCCTCCGCGACCCCGTCACGGGTGGGGCGACGCACTCTGACGGCCGGAAGCAGGGGGGCAGCAGGGTTTCCCGCCCCTTCCGCTCAATATGAAAAACGGAGGTAACGTGGAATGTCCAAAAATGGTATGACACGATACATCATCAAGCGTGTCCTGTACATGTTCCTGGTGCTGTTCATCATCATGACCATGTGCTTTATCCTGATTAAGCTGCTGCCGCTGCCCGCCGTCCGCGAAATGGGCCGCGACATCAACCTCGTACTCGCCAAGCGCGAAAAGATGGGCTACAACAAGCCGATCATGGTGCAGTACTTCCTGTACCTGAAGAGCATCCTGACCGAATGGGACTGGGGCGTCGGCGAGCAGATGTATGAAGGCATGGGCGTTTGGAACGTCATGATGCAGAAGCTGCCCTATACGGTGCTTGTCAACCTGTATTCTATCCTGATTGCGATCCCGCTGGGCCTTGCTTTCGGCATCTACGCGGCGCTGAAGAAGAACAAGTGGCAGGATAACTTCATTTCCACCATGGTCATGGTCTTCATCTCGGTGCCAAGCTATGTGTACGCCTTCCTGGTGCAGTACTTCCTGTGCTTCAAGCTCGGCTGGTTCCCCTTGCAGGCGGCAAGTTTGTCACAGGCAGGCGGGTCACTGTTCAGCTGGACGATGTTCGTATCGCTGATTCCGGCGGTGCTGTCGCTGGGCTTCGGCGTTGTGGCAGGTCTGACGCGCTACACCCGTGCGGAGCTGAGCGAGGTGCTGACCGGTGACTACATGCTGCTGGCGCGCACGAAAGGTCTGACCAAGGCACAGGCAATTTCCCGTCACGCGCTGCGCAACGCAATGGTCGTCATCCTGCCGATGATTATTGGTGAATTCATCGGTATTCTGGGCGGCTCGATGATTATCGAAAACATCTTCGGCATTCCCGGCATCGGCAACCTGTACATCAACTCCATCAATGTCCGCGATTATAATTTCTTCATGGCGCTGAACGTGTTCTATACGGCAATCGGCCTGGTTTCGGGCATTGTCATTGACATCAGCTACGGGTTTATTGACCCGCGCATCAGAATGGGGTCGAAGAAATGATGGAAAAGAATCTGTATCCGGAAATCCCGAAGGAAAAGTTTGCGTTTATTCACAAGGATGAGCGCATCCATGACGAAAAGCTGCAGACCAAGTCCATCAGCTATCTGGGCGACGCGTGGCTGCGCTTCCGCAAGAACAAGTCCTCCGTTGTGGCGTTCTGCCTGATTGTGTTCCTGCTGCTGTTTGCCATCATCACGCCGTTTGTCTCGCCGTACACGGTGCAGTTCCGCGACGGCTACTACAAGTCGGTGCTGCCGAAGAACACGCTGTTTGAAAACGCGGGTTTCTGGGATGGCGCACGCAAGGAAAAGGTCAGCGAAATCGGCTACCATTACTATAACGCCATCGGTCAGGAAACGGGCGTGCCGGTCGTGAAGAAGGAATACGACCACTACACCGATGCCAATGGCGTGACGTACTACAACCTGCGCGTGGATTCCTACGCGCTGGTCGGCTTCGCGTATGTCAACCTGAGCGAAACGGAATACAACAACCTGATGGCGTATCAGAACGAGAAGGACATTCAGGTCATCTACCCGCTGCAGAAGACCCACAATTCGCAGTACATGATGGGCAACGGCGGCGCGAACTTCTGGTACCAGCTCAAGGACGAGAGCGTGAACACCAACGGTGATCCGGCGCTGGATGAAAACGGCAGCCTGATTCCGAACTACCTCACGTCCGACAACCCGAACAAGGCGAACTACAACAGCAAGCGCATTGCCGGCGACGACGGCGCGGATGGGCAGTGGTACACCTACGCCCAGAAGAACCAGACGGGCTACCGCGTGCGTGTGCACTATCTGGAGTACTTCCGCTATGTCAACGGCTATGAACCCACGTTCATTTTCGGCACGAACAACTACGGGCAGGATATTTTCACCTGCTTGGCAGTCGGCGCGCGCCTGAGCTTCCTGCTCTCCATCGTTGTGGCGAGCATCAACTTCATCCTCGGCGTGCTGTACGGCTCCATCGAGGGTTACTACGGCGGCGCGGTTGACATGGTGATGGAGCGTATCTCCGACGTGCTGAACAGCGTGCCGTTCATGGTCGTCGCAACCCTGTTCCAGCTGCACTTGGCGGAAAAGGTGGGCGTGCTGCCATCCCTGCTGTTCGCTTTCGTCTTGACCGGCTGGGTTGGTACGGCGGCGCGCGTGCGTACGCAGTTCTACCGCTTCAAGGGTCAGGAATACGTCCTGGCGGCGCGCACGCTGGGCGCATCCGACGCTCGCTTGATTTTCAAGCACATCTTCCCGAACAGCCTGGGCACCATCGTGACCGGCGCGGTCATGACCATCCCCGGCGTTATTTTCTCCGAATCCATGCTCAGCTACCTGCACATCATCAATCTGGAAACGTCGTCGCTGACCTCCATCGGCACGCTGCTTTCCGGCGGTCAGGCGTACTTGAGCACCTACCCCCACATCATCATGTTCCCGGCAATCTTCATCGCCATTTTGGAAATTGCTTTCAACCTGTTTGGTAATGGCCTGCGCGACGCGCTGAATCCTTCGTTGAGAGGAGCGGACGACTGATATGGCAAAGCTGGAAGTCCGAAACTTGACCATCTCCTTCCGCACAAACAACGGTGCGGTTCGCGCAGTGCGCGATATTTCCTTCAATCTGGAGGAAGGCGAAACGCTCGCCATCGCCGGTGAATCCGGTTCCGGCAAGTCCGTCACCACCCGTGCTATCATGGGCATTCTGGCGGGCAACGCCATGGTGGATGCGGGCGAAATCATCTACGACGGCAAGGATTTGCTGAAGATTCCGGAAGAAGAGTTCCACACCCTGCGCGGCCACAAGCTGGCCATGGTGTTCCAAGACCCGCTGAGCGCCCTGAACCCTATCATGCGCATCGGCAAGCAGCTGACGGAAGCCATGCTGCTGAACAACAAGGAACGCCGCCGCGATGGCAAGGAACGCTTCAACAGCCTGCTGGCGCAGCTCGAAAAGACGATGGTGGCGGATGCCGAGGCGCGCGGACAGGGCGCACAGGCGCGCGAAGCCATCCACGCCAAAACGAAGCAGTTCGACCACTTTGCTTCCGTTGGGTTGAAGATGGAATATACCTATAAGGAAGCGATGGAATCCATCGTTGAGTGCATGGACGGCATGGACGAAATCGACAATGCCATCCTGACGAGCAAGGACAAGGATGTCCGCGAAATCTGCGGCCGCATCCGCAAGTCCCTGAAGCATATCTTCGACCCGTACACCTTCGATGAGAATGACCCGGAAATCGCGAAGTGGCATACGGCGCTGGAAGGCTTCCAGAAGAACTACACGCGCCGCCGCGAAAGCGAAATGCGCGCGCTGATGGCGGACATGACCGCTAAGCTGGGCGCGATGGTGAATGCGCAGGAGCCGAACTTCTTCTGCATCGGCTATCTGGCGGCGAGTGGCAAAACGCCCGACCCGAAAAAGCAGTCCATCACCGAGCTGAACCAGATGGCGCGCGAAACGCTCGACCGCGAGTTCATGATTGACTTCTTGCAGGACATTGCTCACGCGCTCCAGTACTCCAGCCAGCAGGCGGCGAAATCGCAGCAGGCGGCGGTGGATGCGCTCCGCAGCGCCTTGAAGGTCTATCAGCAAAAGCCGCTGAACGAGGGCGAATGCAAGGAAGCGCTGCACAAATCGGCTGCGGCGGTTGAAGCAGCCATCGACAAGCTGCAGCTGGATAAGGACAATCAGGCGTACGTCTACCGTTCGGGCGCACAGTCCTACATCGACCGCTATGCCCGCTCCAAGACGCACAATCCGAAGGAAGAAAAGCGCTACGCCCGCGAGCAGAAGAAGTTTGAGGCGCAGAAGGCGAAGGGCAAGAATCCGCCGTCCGTCATCCCGAAAAACCTGATTGACGCGGATATGGCGCAGCACAACCTCTGCGAAATGACCCGGAGCCTGCTGAAGCACTTTGAGGAACTCATCGCGGCGAGCGAGACGAAGGACTTTGACGTGCTGGCGGTGGAAATGGTGGACTACATGAAGGCGCGCGCGCAGGATTATGCCTTCAAGCTCACCAAGGGCATGGCACGCCACCGCGCCATCGAATTGATGAAGGAAGTCGGTATTCCGGAGCCGCACAAGCGCTTCTATCAGTATCCCTTTGAGTTCTCCGGCGGTATGCGTCAGCGCATTGTTATCGCTATTGCGCTGTCCGCGAACCCGGATATCCTCATCTGCGATGAACCGACAACCGCATTGGACGTGACCATTCAGGCGCAGATTCTGGAACTGATTAACCGCCTGAAGAAGGAACGCCGCCTGTCGGTCATCTTCATCACGCACGACCTTGGCGTTGTGGCGAACATGGCGGACCGCATTGCCATCATGTACGCCGGCAAGATTGTCGAGTACGGCACGGCGGATGATGTGTTCTACGACCCGCGCCACCCGTACACATGGGCGCTGCTGTCCTCCATGCCGGACTTGGAGACGCGCGAGAAGCTGGAAGCTATCCCCGGTACGCCGCCGGATATGATTCTGCCGCCGAAGGGCGATGCTTTCGCCGCGCGCAACAAGTACGCAATGGAAATCGACTTTGAGGAACAGCCGCCGATGTTCCATGTCAGCGAGACGCATATGGCGGCGACGTGGCTGCTGCATCCGAATGCGCCGAAGGTAAATCCGCCGGCGATTGTGGTGGAACGCATTGAACGCATGAAGAAGGAGCAGGCCGAACGAGAGGCAGCAGAAGCCTTGCAGAACGCGAAGAAAGGAGCCGCCGAAGCATGAAAATCGCAAAGGGAATCGCCTCGGTGCTGAAAACGATTGGGCTGGTGGTTATGGCCATCGCTATCGTAATGAGCATCTATGTTGTGGCGAATGACGGTGCGGGATGGTCTACGCTATCGGGGGCGCTGCGCTCTTATCAGCAGAACGCTTCCGTGGTTACGCGCGCTTGGTTCGACAAGCAGTATTTCTCCGCCATGATTGATGCCGCGTCCACCAAGACGCTGGGCGGGGACGTGCGCCAGAATCGCGCGCTGACGTTCTATACGACGTGGGTGAACGAACTGGCAGCGGGGCAGGACGCGCTGTCCAAGCAGAAGCTGGATGCTTTCTGCGCTGATTTCGATCAGAATTTCGACGTGGATGCGTATCTGACGCTCTATGAGCAGCAGGAAAGCGGCAGTGACAGCCGCTTGCTGGCGGAATCGTTTGACTACCTGAACAAAGTCATGACGCCGGCGGCGCCCAAGGGCAAGCCGATTAAGATTGCCACCGCCAATACCGAACCGGATGTTGCAGCGTTCTACGAAACGTTTGCGCAGGAGCACGGCGAAGAAGCAGGCAGCTATCTGGAATTTGTGGAAACGCTGACGACGATGGTTCGTGCGTCGGTGGATGCGGGCAACAAGCCGGCTTCCATGAAGAAATATCTGAATGCACTGAGCTTTGAGGACTACGCCGCTGCACTGGCGGAGCAGCGCACGCTGGAGCGCGTCGACACGGAGGATATCCGCGACGAGTTTGCCGCGCTGGTGGAGCAGAAGAAGCAGGGCGAAGCGATTGACTTGGAAGCGTTCGTGCAGAGCAAGTACGAGGCGCTTCAGGCACGCTATCCGAGCGAAAACCTCGGCACGCTGGATGTGTTCGCGACGACGCTGTTGGAGCGGATGCAGAGCGAAGACTTTGACGGCTCGCTCAGCAGCCTGCTGAAGGCGGTTCAGGTGTCCGTGGCAGCAGCGCCGACTTACCAGACCGCGCTGAAGTCTCTGGCAGAAACGACCGTCAAGAAGTCTGATGACAGCAACGCCATTTCGCTGGTGATTGCGCTGTGGTGGCTGGCGGCACGCTGGGTGTGGCTGTGGCTGGTTGGCATCGTGCTGCTGGTAATCGCGCGTGTGATGAACGCCATCACGGACAAGGTGACGCTGGCTCGTCTGGAGCACGCGGGCATTGAGGAAGAAAGCGACGTTCTCCTGCGTGTCAATCACCTGAAGCAGTATTTCCGCAGCGGCGACTATATCAACAAGGCCGTTGATGACGTCAGCTTCTACATCAAGAAGGGCGAAGTCTTTGGTCTGGTGGGCGAGTCTGGCTGCGGCAAGACCACGACGGGCCGCACCATCATCAACCTGTACGACCCGACCGAGGGTGACGTGTACTTCCAGGGTCTGCGCATTTCGTCCACGCAGAACGGTCTGCCGGTGCTGATTCGCAGCCTGAAAAACGACTTCGAGGAAAAGCAGCGCCAGATGAAGGCCGCGCTGAAGGAAAAAACGGAGAAGAATCCGGCGCAGGCGGCGGCGCTGAAGGCGGAATACGACCAGAAGATTAAGGAAATGCGCAAGGAACTGAAGGAGAAAATCCGTCAGGCCCGCACGAACGCATTGGAATCTTCTGTGGAAAAGAGCAAGTGTGTCGAGAAGTACCGCGAGAAGCGCAAGGCAGAGTTGACCGCGGCGTTTGAGGCAGACAGCAAGACACTGTCCGGTCAGGCGCTGGAGGAACGGAGGGCGCGCTACGAGCAGGACATGAAGGTTGCCGCGAAGGACAACATCATGACCAAGATGCAGATGATTTTCCAAGACCCGATTGCCTCGATTAACCCGCGCATGACTGTGCGTGAGATTATCGCAGAAGGCCTGAAAATCCGCGGCATCAGGGACGAAAAGTATATCGACGAAAAGGTCTATGAGGTGCTGGATCTGGTTGGTCTGGTGCGCGAGCACGCCGACCGCTATCCGCATGAATTCTCCGGCGGCCAGCGCCAGCGTATCGGCATTGCCCGCGCCATCGTGCTGGAGCCCGACCTCATCATCGCCGACGAACCCATTTCCGCGCTGGACGTGTCGATTCAGGCACAGGTTATCAATCTGCTGAACGACCTGCGCAACAAGATGGGCTTGACCATCATGTTTATTGCGCATAACCTGTCCGTCGTCAAGTACTTCTCCGACCGCATCGGTGTCATGTACTACGGCAAGCTGGTGGAGCTGGCGGATTCCGACGAGCTGTTCGAGCATCCGCTGCATCCGTACACCAAGTCGCTGCTGTCCGCGATTCCGTACCCGGATCCGCATCACGAGAAGCATCGGCAGCGCATTGAGTACAAGCCCCTGAAGGAGCATGACTACTCGGTGAACAAGCCGTCCCTGCGGGAAATCAAACCCGGACACTTCATCAACTGCAACGACGAAGAGTTTGAACGGTATAAGAAGGAGCTTGGGCTTTGAAAAAATCAAAGCGGGCGATGCCCTACTGGATTTGCATCGCCATCGGCGCGCTGATATTTGCTGGCGTTGCGTCGATGCGCAGTATCTGGACGCTGAGCGAGCGGGAAGAAATCCTGAGCGGTTTGTGCGACGCGCTTTTTGTGCCGGGGGCGCTGCTGACCTGTGTGGGTCTGCTGACGTTCACGGCGCGCGAAGGTGTGCTGGACATCATTTCCTACGGTTTCCGAAACCTGCTGGTGCTTTTCGCGCCCGGAAAGCATAAGCATCAGCACTACTACGACTACAAGATGGCGAAGGAAGCCAACCGCGGCAAGGCCACGCATGCGCCGCTGCTGGTTGGGCTGGCGTTCATCCTGCTGGCCGGCGTGTGCCTCATCTTCTATTACTACGGTCTTTGATTTGCTACCTGAGAAAGCCGCCTTCGAGAAATCGGGGGCGGTTTTTCTCTACCTCCGGTGTTGTTTTCGACGCATAATCATGGTATAATGCAGACAGCGTTTCTGACGCACTAAGATGAAGGGGGATTCTCTTCCATGAACAAGATTCTTTCGACGAAAAACGCACCCGCCGCGATTGGCCCGTATTCGCAGGGCGTTCAGGCGGGCAATACGGTGTATGTGTCCGGACAGCTGTATTTTGTGCCGGAAACGGGCGAACTGCTGGAAGGCACGATTGGTGAGATGACTGAGCAGTGCATGAAGAACATTGCCGCGATTCTGGCGGAAGCGGACTGCACGTTGGCGGACATCGTGAAAACGACGATTTTCCTGAAGGATTTGAACGACTTTGCCGCGGTGAATGAAGCCTACGGGAAGTTCTTCCCGCAGAATCCGCCGGCGCGCGCGTGTGTGCAGGTAGCGAAGCTGCCGCGGGATGCAAAGGTGGAGATTGAGGCGATTGCGGTGAAGGGCTAATCACCGCAGGTGATTGTTCTTTGGGACGGCATGGCTGTTCTTTTAATAGCGGCTTGCGATTGTCGCAGGGATTTCGCCTCTACGGAGGCGACAAGGGGGCAATGAAAACAGGTGAAGCCTGCGGTCGCCCCCTTGACCCCTTCGCCGGTCGCCTCCCATGCAGCTTGAATTTTTCCGTTACTTTTTATGGATAAACACACGGAAGAAGTCTGAGAGTGAAGTCAACTCAATCGCTCGGAAGGGTCAAGGGGCAGCGCCCTTTGCATCTTCCGATGTAAGGAGAAGATAGATGAGTAAGCATATACTGCTGGTGCATGATCTGGCGGGCTACGGGAAAGTGTCGCTGAGCGCAATGATGCCGGTGCTGTCGCATATGGGACATCACTTGTACACGCTGCCGACGGCGCTGGTGAGCAACACGCTGGATTACGGGAAATTCTACATTCAGGAAACGACGGAATACATGCGCCAGTCGCTGAAAGTCTGGGCGGAACTGGGATTCTCGTTCGATGTGGTGTCCACAGGGATGATTCTGTCAGCGGAACAGGCGGCGCTGGTGTCCGATTTCTGTGAGCAGTCCGCGAAGAAAGGCGCGTTGGTCTTTGTTGACCCCATCATGGGCGACGAGGGCAAGCTGTACAACGGCGTAGGGGAGGAAACCGTCGCCCATATGCGCAAGATGGTCGCCGTGGCGGACTGCATCGTGCCGAACTACACCGAGGCGGCGTATCTGGCGGACATGCCCTATCACGAGGACATGACCGAGGAAGAAGCGCGCGCGCTGACGATTCGCCTGCACGAAATGGGCGCGAAATCCGTCGTCGTGACGAGCGCGAAGGTGGACGGCGAGAACTGCGTCGTCGGATATGACGGCACGGAGGGCGAATTTTTCCGCATCCCGTTCGACCTCATTCCGGTGCGCTTCGTCGGCACGGGCGATATTTTCGCCGCAGTGATGCTGGGGTGGCTGGTGGACGGCGTGCCGCTCCAAGAATCGACGCACCGCGCAATGGACGCCGTGCGCACGATGATTGACCGCAACCGCGACAAGGAGGACAAGTACCTCGGCATCCCGATTGAAACGTGTTTGGAGGTGCTGGACGAATGAAGCGCCCGCGCCTGCGCATCACGCTGATTGACCGCAAGGGCAGCTGCCCCTGCCATCATGGGCATAAAATCGGCGATTCGTGGGATTTTGACACCGAGCGCGGTCAACTCTGCCCGATGGCGATGCACGTTGCGTTCCTATATGCGGATATCCTCCGCTATGGCGGCAGCATCCCCGGTCAGCCGGACGGCACAGCGGTGTTCTCCTGCCCGGATGCGGACACGCTGAACATCTTCCGCGTGGAGCGGATAGAGGAATAACGCCCGGACGCGGGGCATATCCTCCTTACCGAATCGGAAGGAGGGGAATTGCCCTATGACAGGAACACAGACCGTGCGCCGGACGACAACGCGCGCACGCCGCGGCGGCTCGATGCAGCTGCTGCGCGGGCTGGGCGCGGCGATGCTGACGACCATCATTGTCGTGGCGGTTTTTGCGCTGCTGATGCAGTGGGTGAAGCCGACGGAGGAGACCGTGCGCATCTTCAACCAGCTGCTGAAGGTCGTTTCCGTCGCTATCGGAACGTACATCGCCGTTGGGCGCGGTCAGGAAGGCGGACTGCTGCGCGGTTCGTTGATTGGGCTGCTGTACATGGCGCTGGGCGTGGCGGCCTATGCGCTGCTGAGCGGTCAGGGCGCGCCGTGGACGGCATATTTGGCTGATCTTGCTATGGGAACGGCGACCGGCGGGATAATCGGCGCGATTGTGTCGAATATTTCCGGAAAGTGATTGCAATTAGACCCCGAATCGTGTATAATGCCCATATACCCCTTTTTAAGAAATGGAGGATTACAACTATGAAGCATATCGAAACCATCCAGAAGCCCTGCCTGAAGAACTCTCTGGCCCACGGCGGCTGCGGCGAATGCCAGGCATCCTGCCAGTCCGCTTGCAAGACCAGCTGCACCGTCGCCAACCAGTCCTGCGCCAACAAGGAAAACAGCGACGTGCTCGCGGGCAACGAGGGCAAGCTCAACCGTCTGTACAACCGGAAGTAATGATACGCTTTCCAGATTCGTCTGGCAATCGTATCCGGTTTGCAACAGGCAAAGGCGGAGGCGGCATCATGCGCCTTCGCTTTTTTCGGGTGCAAGGGTGCAAAAAGTATCCTTGCGGTTATCTAACTCAGGAGGAATAATAGCAATGATTCATACCTTCAAGGCGGTTGGTCAGCCGATGCTGCTGGACGTAGGCAGCGGCGCTGTTCACGCCATCGACGACATGGCGTTTGACGTGCTGGAAATGTGGAATGACCACACGCCGGAAGAGATTCGGGATGCGCTGAAAGAGAAGTATACGGCGCAGGAGCTGGACGAAGTTATCGGTGAACTGAAGCAGCTCGAAGAACTCGGCGCGCTCAACGCCCCGGATAATTATGATGACGTGAAGCAGGTGACCGAGCCGGGCGTGGTGAAATCCATGTGCCTGCACGCGGCGCATGACTGCAACCTGCGCTGCAAGTACTGCTTCGCGGCGACGGGCGACTTCTGCATGGGCGAGCGCAAGCTGCTGCCCTACGAGGTCGGCAAGGCGGCAATTGACTGGCTGGTGGCGCACTCCGGCAAGCGCGTCAATCTGGAACTGGACTTCTTCGGCGGCGAACCGTTGATGAACTTCCCCGTCGTCAAGCAGCTGGTGGAATACGGCCGCTCCATCGAGAAGGAAAAGAACAAGCACTTCAAGTTCACAATGACGACGAACTGTGTGCTGATGAACGACGAAATCATGGACTTTCTGAACAAGGAAATGAGCAACGTCGTCATCTCCATCGACGGCCGCCGCGAAGTGCATGACCGGATGCGCCCGACCATCAACGGCAAGGGCAGCTATGACATCATCATGAACAAGGCGCAGGAGTTCGTCCGCCGCCGCAATGCCTGCGACAAGGAATATTACGTCCGCGGTACGTTTACCGGCTTCAACAAGGATTTCGGCAACGACGTGCTTCATTTGGCGGATCAGGGCTTTGACCAGATCAGCGTCGAGCCGGTTGTGACCGACCCGAAGTGCGAATACGCCCTGCGCGAGGAAGATTTGCCCGAAATCCGTGAGGAATACGAGCGCTTGGCGCAGATTTATATGGATCGCCGCGCGAACGGCAAGTGGTTCAACTTCTTCCACTTCATGGTGGACTTGGAGGGAGGCCCGTGCCTGCGCAAGCGTTTGACCGGCTGCGGCGCGGGCAACGAGTATGTTGCGGTAACGCCCGACGGCGATATTTACCCCTGCCACCAGTTTGTCGGCCGCGACGGCTACCGCATGGGCAGTGTGCTGGACGGCACGTTCGACCGCGACATTCAGGCGAAGTTTGCGCACAACACGGTGCTGAACAAGGAGAAGTGCCGTGACTGCTGGGCGCGTTTCTTCTGCTCCGGCGGCTGCGCTGCGAATGCCGAAGCCTTCCATGGCGACATCTCCCAGCCCTACGACATGGAGTGCCAGATGGAGCGGAAGCGCCTTGAATGCGCAATGGCGATTTATGCGAAGGAGCGCGCCGCCCGCATGGCGAAGGAAACGAAGGAGTGACCCAAGGGGCTTTGCCCCTTGACCCCACCAGAGGCTCTGCCTCTGGACTCCGGCAGGGGCGCTGCCCCTGCAAGGGAGTTCCTCCCTTGCCCCTTCCGCGCGATTCGGTTGGTGACGACTGCATACAGTGTCCGCGTGTTTATCCGTGAGAAGAATAGAACATCAGCCGCCATTCGACCGCTATCAAAAGTCGAATGGCGGCTTTCATTTGTAAAAACTTCACTTGCCCCTTTCCAAACATCCTAAAACGTGGTATGCTTAAATTGAAGAAATCTCCGAAAGGAAGGACTCACTGATGAAACGCTTGCTTCGCGGGCTGTGTGCCCTCTTGCTGATGACCTTGCTCCTGCCAACGGCGCTCGCCGCCAAAGCCACCCCGACGCCCCCGCCGGTCGCGATTTCCACTGAAGCGCCCGTGCAGCCGCCGGAGCAGATTCAGCAGGTGCTGGATATTGCCTATAACGAATGGAAAGAGCTGGACGGCAAGACGCTCAAAAACGTCAATAAGTACACCGAGTGGCGCGGCAAGGGCATCGGCTTCGGCTGGTGCGGCGGCTATATCACCTGGTGCATGATGCAGGCGAACGTCGAGATGGAGGAACTGGAAGCGGTCAAGAAAGCCGCGAAGGAATCCGAGGACGGCGTGTTCGTGCAGGTGGAGGGCGTCCACCACGTCAAGGAAGCCAGCGTCGGCAAGCTGCTGCGCGGCTATCAGCTGATGAACCGCACGACGAACGTGCCGCAGCCGGGCTTCCTGCTGGTGTACGGCTGCTCGTTCAACAAGACGATTCACGTTGCGCTGGTGTACGACGTGAAGGACTTGGGCGACGGCAAATACCGCATCACGACGCTGGAGGGGAATATGGCAAGCCGCGTCAAGATGTACATCCACGACTACGACATGAACGCCAAGGTGAACACGAACAAAAAGACCTCGACAAACCTGTCCGAAGTGCCGGAGGACGAACGCGAGATTCCGGCGAGTGACTGCGTGGATTACACGGTCGTGACGGCAAAACCGAGCAACTCGACGTCGGGAAAATATGCGTACTATGTGAACTGCTTCCTGATGCCGTATGTGCCGGGGGAAGACGCGGAGTAACCGCATTCCCCAAGAAAGTCAGAAAGGAGAGGAACGCCCTTGTCCAGACGGAATGAGAACATTTTTGAGGAAAAATCCCATCTGGGGCGCAAAATCGGCGTGACACTGCTGGTCGTGCTGCTATTGACGTTTGGTGCGGGTACGGTGGCGAACTTTGCCATCAGCAATACCGTCAAGACGCTGCGGCAAACGGTCACCATTCCCGATTTGCCCAATTCGCTGGATCAGTGGTCGATTCTCCTGCTGACGGATTTGAACGGGGAGTACCGCGGGCTGAATCAGGCGTCGATTGGCAAAGCGGTCGGCACGCGCGCAGTCTCCTGCGTCATCATGACGGGCAATATGATTGGCGAGAACGGCGACGCGGCGCCGGCGCTGGCGCTCCTGGAGCAGCTTCCGGCGGGGTCGAAGGTGCTGTTCCTGCCCGGCAGCGGCGACCCGTCTCCCTATGCGACGACGGCGCACGCCTCCCTGTCGCCTTATGCGGATTGGGCGCAGGCGCTCATTGACGCGGGCGTGACGATGCTGGATGTCCCCGTGTCATTCACGCGGGAAAAATCCACCATTTGGTTTGTACCGGAGGATTTGTATACGCTCAACATCCCCAGCGCGCGCAAGGCATACCAGAAGCAGCTGGACGGCTTGAATGCCCTGCCGACGCTGACGGCTGATCAGGCGGCGCTCCAGCGGCTGGCGGTCTATCAGCTGGACAGGCTTGACCGCATCGAGGCGGCCATGGCGGAAATGACGAACAAGGACATGCAGGTCTGTGTGAGCGGAATGCCGCTGACGCAGGAGTACATCACTACCGCGAAGCAGAACGCCGATCCGAAAGCCGTCTGCGCGATGAACAATGTGGACTTGATTGTCACGGGCGGCTACTGCGGCGGGCAGTGGCGCATTCCGGGCATGGGTGCGCTGTATGTGCCGGAACTGGGCTGGTTTCCGGAGGACAGTCAGGTGCAGGGACTAAGCTTCTTTGGCGGAATTTGGCAGTATGTTAGCCCCGGACTGGGCAAAGGGCTGATTTACCCGTGGTGGATGGGCTTCCGCCTGTTCAACTCGCCCGCGGTGACGACCATCACACTGTCGAAAAACATTTCGTAAAAAAAGAAAAAATGCGGCAGGAATCCTGATAGATTGGGCGAATATCTACTTTATGAATACGCGCAATGAGCGCAACCAGCACAAAAAAGAGACGGAGGACAAGCAGATGGCGGCAATCCTTTCCATCAACGCGGCTGGGCAATCCGGCAAGAAAATCAACAAGAACATCTACGGCCATTTCTCGGAGCACCTCGGACGCTGCATTTACGGCGGCATCTATGTGGGCGAAAACTCCGACATCCCCAACGTCAATGGCATGCGCACGGACGTGGTGCAGGCGCTGAAGAAAATCGGCGTGCCGGTGCTGCGCTGGCCGGGCGGCTGCTTTGCGGATGAATACCACTGGGAGGACGGCATCGGCCCGAAAGAAACCCGCAAGCGCATGGTGAACACGAACTGGGGCGGCGTAGTGGAGGACAACTCCTTCGGCACGCACGAGTTCATGGAACTGTGCCGCCAAATCGGCTGCGAACCCTACGTCAACGCGAACGTCGGCTCTGGCACGGTGCGCGAAATGGCGGAATGGGTGGAGTACATGAATTCCACGGGCGATTCCACCGTTGTGCAAAAGCGCTGGGCGAACGGGCACAAGGAGCCGTTCAACCTCAAATACCTCGGCGTGGGCAATGAAAACTGGGGCTGCGGCGGCAACATGCGCCCGGAATACTATGCCGACGAATACCGCCGCTACCAGACGTTCTGCCGCAACTATGGCGACAATAAGCTCTACCGCATCGCCTGCGGGCCCAGCTCCGGCGACTGGAACTGGACGGACAAGCTGATGGAGCGTGCCGGGCGTTACCTCGACGCCATTACCCTGCACCACTACACCGTGCCGTATGCATGGGACAAGAAAGGCAGCGCAACTGATTTCGATGCGGACGAATACTACCTTACCCTGCGCAATGCCGCCTACATGGACACGCTGATTCGCGGCCATCTGGCGATTATGGACAAGTACGACCACGAGCACCGCGTCGGGCTGATTGTCGACGAATGGGGAACGTGGTTCGACTGCGAACCCGGCACGAATCCGGGCTTCCTCTATCAGCAGAACACCATGCGCGACGCGATGGTAGCGGCGCTGACACTGGATATCTTTAACAGCCACTGCGACCGCGTCGTCATGGCGAATATCGCGCAGATGGTCAACGTCCTGCAGGCGGTTATCCTGACCGACGGCGCGAAGATGATCTGCACGCCGACGTACCACGTCTTCGAACTCTACAAGGCGCATCACGATGCGAACTATCTGCCGTCCGCCATCACCTGCGGCGAGTGCGGCGGCGTGAAGCAGCTGACCGCGACCGCCTCGGAGAAGGAAGGTGTCATCACCCTGACGGCGACGAACACCTCCTGCACCGATGCGCTGGATGTGGTGGTGCACCTCTCCGGCGCGTCTGCAAAGAACGTGACCGCGCGCATCCTGACGGGCGATATGCACGACAAGAACACGTTCGAGGATGCGGAAAAGGTGACGGTGAAGCCGTTCGACGCCGTCCGCGTGACCGAAACGGGTCTCAAGATGACGCTGCCTGCCTGCTCAGTGGTGGAGGTCACGATTCGTGGCTGATGCGCGAAAGCCCTGCCGCTGCACGCTGCTGGAAAGCGGTCAGGCGGACATGGCGAAGCTCGTGCGGGACTATGTGGATTCGCTCTCGGCGGACGAGAAGACCGACGAAGCGACCTACGCCGCGCGCCTGAACATCTGCCGCACCTGCGACGACCTGCATAGCGGAACGTGTGCGCTCTGCGGCTGCTACGTCGAAGCGCGCGCCGCGAAGAAGCGGCAGGGGTGTCCGAAAGTGCCGGAGATGTGGGGCGCGGAGGAAGCGGAATAGCATAGAAAGTCGCCGCCGGGAGGATGCAAAATGTCCTTCCGGCGGCAATTCTATGTGGGTGATGTGCATTATGCGCCATACAGCGCATCGTTTTTTGCTAACAGGTACAAGCAGTATTGATTCATGCTAATTCCTTCACTGCGAGAGTGCTCTGCCAAAGAACGGTGCAGCGATTTGGGAATGCGGAGCTTGAATTGACCAGAGTAAGCGGTTGGCAGATTCGGCTCATGGATAACAAGCCCCTCTTCCAATGCTGCCGTCAACCATGCGCGCTTCGCATCCTCTGCGTTCCGAACGACATCCTCCATCGTTTCGCCGCAGGTCAGGCATCCCGGCAAGTCAGGGTAGCTGCCAACAAAGCCGCCTTCATCAGAATCAGGGATGATTTCCAAAGGATAGGGCAAGGCCATATACTGTTCAAGCGTTTTCATGACGATTCGCCTCACTTTCAACAATATTGCGAACCATTTCGACATATACTTTCTTAATGGGCTCATGCTTAGGAATGGTGATTGGCTGGCAGCCGGGCTTGCGGAAGGTATAGTGACTACTGCCGCTGCGAGGGGAAAACATTTGGTAGCCGTAGTCTCTAATACTTTACGCAGTTCATCGAATCACAAGTCCTTTGATAAGGACAAGATTCGTTGCAATAGTTTTTCCCACTTCGACATCAAATCATCCCATCCGCTTTTATTATAGCTGGTGTCATGGGTGGTGTCAAGAAAAAACGCGGTATAATACTATTTCCAGATTCACCTGCGCCATCTGCTTGCGCCTTTTCCCTTC
>ENA-OZHW01000179-OZHW01000179.1-human-gut-metagenome-genome-assembly--contig:-NODE-179-length-29905-cov-6.206600_pt1 | contig 29905 bp, 26 predicted proteins | sample MGYA00244050_ERZ653694 | MGnify/ENA primary metagenome ERZ653694 (study PRJEB26926, sample SAMN06165242) | human gut metagenome | biome: ENVO:00009003; feature: ENVO:2100002; material: ENVO:00002003...
TATAAGAGACAGGCTGTCGATTGTCCATAGGTCGTCTGTCAATATCGTTAGAGCTCTAACGATTTTATGCCGGATAACCGCCGGAGTTCAAGATGAAAGATAGAAATTGGTTAACGGTATGTACGTTAATTGTAGTTAATCTTCCGGCCGCGATCCGTGTCGTGCGGTCTGCTGACCGAGGATATTTTTATTCTGCGCCATCACCCAGGCGATAAAGGCCCGCAGGGGGGCGGGAATATGTTTCCGGCTTGGGTAGTAGACGCAGAAATGGTCGGCAGGATAGCGGTAGTCGGGTAACAAATGGACCAGGCTGCCCGCGCTCAGCTGCTGCGTCACCAGCGACTGATAGACAAAGGCGATGCCTAATCCGCTCTCCGCGGCCTGGATCATTGCGCTATCGGCATCGACGACCAGATCGCCTTTAACCGCGACCTCGCTAAGCTCGCCGCTGGGGCCAATAAACTCCCAGCGGTACTTCTCACCACCAGGAAAACAGCGGTTAATGCAGCGGAAATTAACTAATGACTGCGGGGTATCGGGCTCTCCGGCTTCGCGTATATAGTCCGGGCTGGCCACCGGGATCAGCGATAGTTTCTCGCCAAAGGGGATGGCAATCATCTCTTTTGGCACATCCTGCGAATAGCGAATGCCGGCGTCAAAACCGGACTCGATAATATTGACTTTCCGATCGGTGGCATACAGTTCGAGCGTCACATTGGGACAGGCGTTTTTAAAGGCGATAAAATAGTCTTGAAAAAACAGGTCAATAACAATGCGCGGTAAATTAACTTTCACCACGCCTTCCGGAGTCAGACGGTGATAATTCAGACTGTCCACCACCCGGCGATAATCATTGACCACCGGCGTTATATTATTAAGAAATTCCTCACCCACTGCGGTTAATGACAAACTGCGCGTTGAGCGATTTAGCAGGCGCACGCCTAACTTTTCTTCCAGATGATTAATAGCGACGGTAAGGGCCGGTGGGGAAAGGTTTAACGCTTTAGCGGCCTGACGAAAACTGCCATGTTTCACTATGAGTATTAATATTTCTATTTGTTGCAGATCGGGCAAGGTTTTCATTGTTAATTTCCAGCTAACACCGCGTTCGGAATAGATTAATTGTTATCAATATGAAAGGGAAGTATATATTTAATGCCATTCAGCAATTAAGGAAAATAAGATGAAAACACGTTATCTTGGAAAAGAGAAGTTTCAGGTTTCCGCATTAGGTCTCGGATGTATGGGGATGAGTTTTGCCTATGGCGGCGCTGAAACGTCGCAGGCGATAAATACGATCCATGCCGCCATGGACATGGGCGTGACCTTCCTGGATACCGCCGAAGTATATGGTCCTTTCGATAATGAAGTTCTGGTCGGAAAAGCGATTAAAGGTTTTCGCGATAAGGTGCAGATTGCCACCAAATTTGGATTTCGTATTTTGCCGACCGGCCAGGGTCTGGAGCGGATGGCCGGCGTTGACAGCCGTCCGGCACATATTCGCGAATCAGTGGAAGGGTCGCTGAAGCGACTGAATGTCGAGACCATCGATCTGCTCTATCAGCACCGCGTCGATCCCGCGGCACCGGTGGAAGAGGTGGTGGGCACTATGGCCGATCTGGTTAAAGAGGGTAAAATTCGCCATATCGGTCTGTCGGAAGTATCTACTCAGACGCTGCGCCGGGCCTGCAAGGTACATCCGATCGCTGCCGTGCAGACGGAATATTCGCTATGGAGCCGCGAGCCGGAGGGCGGTATTCTCCACACCTGCCGCGAGCTGGGGGTCGGCTTTGTGCCATACAGCCCGCTTGGCCGCGGCTTCCTGACGGGGACAATTACCGATCCCGGCGTTTTGGCAGCGGATGATTTCCGCCGCCATCTGCCGCGCTTCCAGGCCGAAACCATGCGCAAAAACCAGCTGCTGCTTGAGCGCCTGCAGCAGGTGGCCACCCGCTATGACGCGACCCTTGCGCAGATTGCCCTTGCCTGGGTGATGAGCAAAGGCGAGGATATCGTGCCTATCCCGGGGGCGAGGAAAATTGCTCACCTGCGCGACAATGCCGGCGCCGCGAATATTACCCTCGCGGCGGAGGACATCCTCACCATCGAACACATTTTCACTGCCGACAACGTCACTGGCTTACGCTATACCCAGGGCGACTTTGATTTAATCGAAAAATAATCCCCTGCGGGCAGCGGATGGTTATTACTTGCGTGACGTTGTCACCTTTACCGAACAACTCCTCGTCAGATAGCGCACATTCTCGGCGGTTAACGGCGCGGCAAAGAAAAAAAGGGGCGGCGCAAGGCCACCCCTGATGCGGTTGCTGATGGGGATCAGCCCGGGTAGATGCCGCGGTCTTTACGCGCCATCAGGATGCGCTCGCAGGCCACGATATAGGCGGCGGTGCGCAGCGTACACTCTTTCTCGGCGGCTTTATCCCAGACGTGCACGATAGCGTCGGTCATAATGCGGTCCATTTTGGCGTTGATCTCCTCTTCGCTCCAGAAGAAGCTGGCCATGTCCTGTACCCACTCAAAGTAGCTGACGGTCACCCCGCCGGCGTTGCAGATAACGTCCGGCACCACGATCACGCCGCGCTCGGCCAGCACGTCGTCCGCTTCCGGATAGGTTGGGCCGTTGGCCCCTTCCAGCACCAGTTTGCAGGTCAGCTTCTCAGCGCGCTCGCGGGTGATTTGCCCTTCCAGCGCCGCCGGGATCAGGATGTCCATCGGAGTGGTCCAGAAGGCGTCTTTATCGATCTCCTGGGCGCCCGGGAAACCGGCAATCTGCTTTTTCTCCGCCTGCCAGGCGGTGAGGGCGGCCATATCGATTCCGCCTTCGTTATACAGGGTCGCGGTATGATCCTGAATAACCACGATACGAGCGCCGACGCCGGCGAACAGGCGGGCCGCTTCGCTACCGACGTTACCAAAGCCCTGCAGCGCCACTTTGGCGCCTTCAATTTCGATACCGGCGCGACGGGCAACTTCCCGGCCGGTGACAAACACTCCGCGTCCGGTGGCTTTTTCACGACCGAGGGAGCCGCCGAGGTGGATCGGTTTGCCGGTGACCACGCCGGTGATGGTGGTGCCATGGTTCATGGAGTAGGTGTCCATCATCCATGCCATCACTTTGCCATTGGTGCCGACGTCCGGCGCCGGAATATCTTTCTGCGGCCCGATAATAATGCCGATTTCGCTGGTGTAACGGCGGGTCAGACGCTCCAGTTCACCTTCCGACAAGGAGAAGGGGTCGACGCGGATGCCGCCTTTGGCCCCGCCGTAAGGAATATTGACCGCGGCGCACTTAATGGTCATCCAGGCAGAAAGTGCCATGACTTCGTTAAGATCGACATCCGGATGGTAGCGAACACCACCTTTACCCGGTCCGCGCGACAGATTGTGCTGAACGCGATAGCCCTCGAAGTGGCGGATGGTGCCGTCGTCCATTTGCACAGGAATGTCGACGATCAGCGCGCGCTTCGGATGGCGCAGGGTTTCCACCCAGTAGGCAAGATCGCCGAGATAAGGCGCGACGCGGTCGATCTGGCGCAGGTAGGTGGTCCATGGAGATGTACTACTTTCAGATGCGTAAGATAACTTTTCCATAAGAGTCCTGTTTCTCAGTGTTATTTATGTCGTGTAAAACCGTGGAATAGCTACAGCAGTAAACTCTGTGCAATGAATGGTATCACCAATTTTATAAAGCGGTATTTGACGGCAATTCCGATTTTTAAATTTTTGTTAGATTTTTTATTTTTTAAGTGAATAACTACGCACGTCAACCACCCGCAAGCTGTGCATTTTAATTCACTTTTTATTCACTTAAGTGCATAAGAAAATATTTTTTCTATGTTTTTCATTAACTTGATGATCTTCAAAAAGTGAATAAATTGCTTTTGCCCGTATTGACAATCTTGTTGTTCACAGGCCAGCATTAGCCCACACAACAACATGGCATTAACCATGAATTAACAATTACCCGCAAAAAGAATAGGGCTTTATTTTTCTGTGGTGAATATTTTTACCATCGCAGCGGGCGCGCTCGTGCCCAAAATAAGCCGAGGGGCAGGGTTAATGTCGATTGTCCAACGCGACGGGAGCGTTTTCCGTCGTCTTACGTTCCGGAGATAAATTATGTCAGGCAGTATGACTCGCGAAGATTTTGACGCTTACCTGGTTCCCTGTTTTGCCCCCGCGCCGTTTATTCCGGTCAGAGCGGCGGGCTCCCGCGTCTGGGACCAGCAGGGGAAAGAGTATATCGATATGGCGGGCGGCATCGCAGTGAACGCCCTGGGCCATGCTCACCCGGCGCTGGCTCAGGCCCTGCAGGATCAACTGGCGAAACTGTGGCATATCGGCAATGGCTATACCAACGAGCCGGTGCTGCAGCTGGCAAAAACCCTCGTGCAGTCGACCTTTGCCGACAAGGTGTTTTTCTGCAACTCCGGCGCCGAAGCCAACGAGGCGGCCCTTAAGCTGGCGCGGAAATATGCCCACGATAAGTTTGGCGGTGAAAAAAGCGAAATCATCGCCTTCAACCACGCCTTCCACGGCCGCACGCTGTTCACCGTGTCAGTTGGCGGCCAGCCGAAATATTCCAGCGATTATGCTCCGCTGCCGCAGGGCATTACCCATCTGCCCTATAACGATATCGAGGCGGTCACCGCGGCGATCTCCTCGCGCACCTGCGCGGTGATCGTCGAGCCGATTATCGGCGAAGGCGGGGTGATCCCGGCGGACCCGGCGTTCCTGCAGGCGCTGCGTACCCTCTGCGATCGCCATCATGCCACCCTGATATTCGATGAGGTGCAGACCGGCGCCGGGCGTACCGGCCATCTCTACGCCTACCAGCATTACAACGTCGTCCCGGACATTCTCACCAGCGCCAAAGGGCTGGGGGGCGGCTTCCCGATCGGCGCGATGCTGGCGAAAGAGGCCTGGGCGCAGGTCTTCCAGCCAGGCACCCATGGCACCACCTTCGGCGGCAACCCGCTGGCGGCAACCGTCGCTAACGCCGTGCTGGCCCATCTCGATGCGCCGCTGCTGGCGGGCGTTGACGAGCGCCATGCGCTGATCGTTGACCAGTTGAATGCGATCTCTGCCCGTTACGATGCGTTCAGCGCCGTGCGCGGCACCGGTCTGCTGATCGGCGCTGAGCTGGCGGGGCCGCTGCGCGGCAAGGCCAAAACGTTGACCAACCTGGCGGCGGAAGAGGGGCTGATCGCCCTGATTGCCGGCCCGGACGTGCTGCGCTTCGCGCCGGCGCTCAATATCCCGCTGGCGGATATTGCGGAAGCCTTCGTGCGCCTTGATCGCGCCGTTGCCCGCTTAACCCGCTAACCGGGAGGACGGCCTGTGATGCTATTTCGTCCCGTACGGGAAAACGATCTCGACGACATCGTCCGCCTCGCCGCGCGGGCGGGGGTCGGCATGACCTCTTTACCGCATGACGTCGGGCGCCTGGCGGCCCGGATCCGGCGCAGTATCGAGACCTTCGCCGGCGAACTGCCGCGCAGCCAGCAGGGTTTCCTGTTTGTGCTGGAGGACACCGCGCTGGCGCGGGTGGTGGGGGTGAGCGCCATTGAGGTCGCAGTGGGCCTGGACGAGCCGTTTTACAATTTTCGCATTCAGAAAACGGTACGCGCCTCGAAAGCGCTGGGAGTCTATAAGCCCCAGGAGCTGCTTAATCTCAGCTATGACCACACCGGGCATAGTGAGCTGTGTACGCTGTTTCTCGACCCGGCGTATCAGCGCAACCGCAATGGTCTGCTGCTCTCCAAGGCGCGCTTTTTATTTATCGCCGCCTTTCGCGAGTGGTTCTCCCCGCACCTGTTTGCCGAACTGCGCGGCTGCAGCGATGAGCAGGGACAGTCGCCGTTCTGGGATGCGCTGGGCCATCATTTCTTCGACATCCCGTTCGCCGATGCCGACCGGCTGACCGGCACCGGCATGAAAACCTTTATTGCCGAACTGATGCCGGCGTACCCGATCTATATCTCACTGCTGCCGGAAGCGGCCCGCGGGGTCATCGGTCAGGTGCATCCCAATACCGCCCCGGCGCGGGCGATCCTCGAGAAAGAGGGTTTCAGCTGGCGCGGCTCGGTGGATATTTTCGATGCCGGTCCGGTGCTGGAGGCGGACACCGATCAGATCCGCGCCGTGCGCGACAGCCAGCGCCTGCCTGTCCGGCAGCTGATGGGCGACCTGCCGGCGCCGACCCTCGTCGCCAACGGTCAATTCGACAACTTTCGGGCGCTGCTGGTGGCCCACGAAGAGCAGGTCTCGCTTGACAGCGCCGCGCTGGACGCGCTGCAGGTCAGTGAAACCGACCGCGTTTATACGGTAACCCTGAATCCAGAGGACAACAGATCATGGCGGTAAAAGCACAGTTTATAGCCGGGCAGTGGCTGCCAGGCAGCGGCGCAACGATGAGCAAACTGGCCCCGGAGGATCAGTCGCTGCTGTGGCAGGCGGCCAGCGCGGGGGCTGACGACGTCCAGGCGGCCTGCGCCGCGGCGCGCGCGGCGTTTTATCCCTGGTCGCACCGGCCGCTGGCCGAGCGTATTGACGTCGTACAGCGTTTTGCCGCGCTGCTGGAGACGCATAAAGAGGCGCTGGCGACCCTGATTTCCCGCGAGACCAGCAAGCCGCTGTGGGAGACCCGCACCGAAGTGCAGGCGATGATCGGCAAGGCCGCGATCTCCATCGAAGCCTATCACCAGCGGACGGGCTTTCATGAGTCGACGCTGCCGGACGGTAAAGCGCTGCTGCGCCACAAACCGCACGGCGTGATGGCGGTCTTTGGCCCCTACAACTTCCCGGGCCACCTGCCCAACGGACATATCATTCCGGCGCTGATCGCCGGGAACACCATTGTGTTTAAACCCAGCGAGCTGACGCCGGCTACCGCTGAAATGACCGTCCAGCTGTGGCAGCAGGCGGGCATCCCCGACGGGGCGATCAACCTGCTGCAGGGCGGAAAAGCCACCGGCCAGGCGCTGCTGGAAAATCGTGATATCGACGGCGTGCTGTTCACCGGCAGCGCGGCGGCCGGTTTCCACTTCCATCGCTACTTCGGCGGCCAGCCGGAGAAGATGCTGGCCCTCGAGATGGGCGGCAACAACGCACTGATCGTCGCCGACGTGGCCGATATCGATGCGGCGCTGCATGTGATTATCCAGTCGGCGTTTATCTCTGCCGGGCAGCGCTGCACCTGCGCGCGCCGGCTGATCGTGCCGCGCGGCGAGCAGGGGGATGCGCTGCTGCAGCGGCTGGTAGAGGCCAGCGCGCAGATCCGCGCCGGCAAGTGGGATGATCAGCCGGCGCCGTTTATGGGCGGGGTGATCTCTCTCGACGCTGCGCAGAACATGCTGGCGGCGCAGCAAAAACTGGAGGGGCTCGGCGGCAAGGTGCTGCTGCGCATGCGCCAGCCTGACCCGCGCTCCACGGTGCTGACCCCGGGGATCGTCGACGTCACCGGTATTGAGGTGCCGGATGAAGAGTACTTTGGCCCGCTGCTGACGATTATCCGTTACGACGGCTTCCCGGAGGCGATTCGCCTCGCCAATCAGACCCGCTATGGCCTGGCCGTCGGGCTGATCTCCAGTGATGCGGCGCAGTTTGATCAGCTGGCGGACGAGGCGCGAGCCGGGATCGTCAACTGGAACAAGCCGCTGACCGGCGCATCGAGTAAAGCGCCGTTTGGCGGGGTGGGCGCCTCCGGCAACCATCGCGCGGCAGCGTGGTACGCCGCCGACTACTGTGCCTGGCCGATGGCCTCTCTGGTCAGCGATACGCTGACGCTTCCGGCGACGGTATCGCCGGGCCTGCCATTCTGATAACGGATCCTGTGAGGACATATGTCTGGTTTTGAAGCAAACTTTGATGGCCTGGTCGGCCCGACGCACCACTACGCCGGACTCTCCGTCGGCAATGAAGCCTCGCAAAATAACCGCGATGGTCTCTCTAACCCTAAAAAGGCGGCGCTGCAGGGGCTGTATAAAATGAAAGCCCTGGCCGATCGCGGCTTCGTGCAGGGCATTCTGCCGCCGCAGCCGCGGCCGAATCTGCGTCTGCTGCGTGAAGTGGGTTTCCAGGGCAGCGATGAGCAGGTTATCCGGCAGGCGGCCCACGCGGCGCCGCAGCTGCTCTCCGCCTTCAGCTCCGCCTCGTCGATGTGGACCGCCAACGCGGCGACCGTCTCACCGTCGGCGGACAGCGCCGATGGCAAAGTCCATTTCACCGTCGCCAACCTGAACAATAAGCTGCACCGTATGCAGGAGGCGCCCACCACCTCGGCGATCCTGGGCGCCACGTTCGCCGATCCGCGCTACTTTGCCCACCATGCGGCGCTGCCGCAGCATGGCGACCTCGGCGATGAAGGGGCGGCCAACCATAACCGCTTCTGCCGGGAATATGACCGGCAGGGGGTGCAGTTTTTCGTCTATGGTCGACGCGCCAGCGGCGGTATCGCCCCGGTGAAGTATCCGGCGCGGCAGACCCTCGAGGCCAGTGAGGCGGTGGCCCGCCTGCATCAGCTGGATCCGCGCTACACGGTGTTTGCCCAGCAGGCGCCGCAGGCTATCGATCGCGGCGTGTTTCATAACGACGTCATCGCGGTCAGCAATCGCCATGTGCTGTTCCACCATCAGCAGGCGTTTGTCGATCAGGCGGCGGTGCTGACCACGCTGCGGGCTAAAAGCGACAGTCTGGATATCCCGTTCACCAGCGTGGAAGTGCCGGACGAGCGGGTTTCGCTCGACGACGCCGTGGCCTCTTACCTGTTCAACAGCCAGCTGCTGAGCAAACCAGACGGCAAGATGCTGATCGTGGTGCCGGAGGAGTGCCGCCAGCGGGAAAACGTCTGGCGCTATCTCAGCGATCTCGCCGCCGATAGCGCATCGCCGATCGATGAAGTGGCGGTCTTTGACCTGCGGGAAAGCATGCGCAACGGCGGCGGCCCGGCCTGTCTGCGGCTGCGGGTGGTGCTCAACGAGGCGGAGCGCCAGGCGGTCAACGCCCATAGCCTGATGAACGACGAACGTTATCAGCAGCTGACGGCATGGGTGGAAAAACACTATCGCGACCGGCTGCATGCCCGCGATCTGGCGGACCCGCAGCTGCTGCGCGAGGTTTATCAGGCGCTGGATGAGCTGACGCAGATCCTGCGCCTGGGCGCGGTCTATGATTTTCAGCGTTAAGGAGCGGCAGATGGAGCACCTGGTTAACGATTTACTACACTGCCGCCTGCAGGCGTGGACCTTTCCGGCGGGCATCGAGGCCCGCTGGCTGGGCGAGGGCATTTTACAGCTGCTGCCGACGGCGCCGTGGCGCCGGGCGACGATCCTCTCCGCCGGCGTGCATGGCAATGAGACCGCGCCGATTGAACTGCTGCTGCAGCTAACCCACGATCTGAGCCAGGGGCGGCAGCCGCTCACGCAGGCGCTGCTGATCGTCTTTGGTAATCTGCCGGCGATCCGCGCCGCGCGCCGCTATCTGCATAACGACCTGAATCGCCTGTTCGGCGGCCGCCATCTGGCGGTCACCCCGGGAAATGAGTCGCGGCGGGCTTTTGCGCTGGAGCAGGCGGTGCAGGCTTTTTATCGCGCCGCCGATGCGGCGGGGCCGGTCAACCGTGGTCATCTCGATATGCACACCGCCATTCGCGGATCGCTGTATCGCCAGTTTGCGCTGCTCCCGGCCCACGCCGGGGATTTTTCGCCCGATTTCTATCAGCTGCTGCAGGCCAGCGGGATGGACGCCGTCGTGCGCCATACCGAAGCGGGCGGCACCTTCACCCATTTCACCTGCGAAAAGTTCGCCGCGCAAAGCGCCACCCTGGAGCTGGGGAAAGTGATGCCGTTCGGCGCCAACGATCTCAGCCTGTTCGCCGCCGCCGACGCGGCGATCCGGGCCTGGATCGCTGATGCGCCGCTGCCGCCGCGCGACAAAGCGCCGGTGGACTACTTCCTGGTCGAGGAGAGCATTATCAAGCGCGAGGGGGAATTTACGCTTAATCTCGCGGCAGACGTTGAAAACTTCACCGCGCTCCCGGCAGGGTATGAGATCGCCCGCCAGGCAGAGAAACGTTGGGTGGTGCAGGCCCGGGCCCCCTATATCCTCTTTCCCAACGCCGGGGTCGCCACCGGCCAGCGCGCCGGGCTGTTGCTCCGCGCCGCTGACCTTCGTCTCCCGCAACCAGCCTGAGGAAACACCATGACTGAACATCAACATCAGGCGTCACCTGCCGCCGGAGGTGAAGGCGCGTCACAGCTTAAGCGCGGGCTCAGCGCCCGCCATATCCAGATGATTGCCCTCGGCGGCGCCATCGGCACCGGGCTGTTTATGGGGGCGGGGCGCAACATCGCCGTCGCCGGCACCTCGATCCTGGTTATCTATGTGCTGGTCGGGTTCTTTACCTATATGGTGATGCGGGCGATGGGCGAGCTGCTGCTCACCCGCCATGACTACCGCTCGTTTGCCGACTTTGTCGGCGAGTATCTCGGGCCGCAGGCCAGCTTTTACCTCGGCTGGACCTACTGGCTAAGCTGGGTGGTGACCTGTATCGCCGACGTGGTGGTCTGCGGGAGCTATATGCAGTACTGGTTCCCGGAACTGTCGGCGTGGATGCCGGCCCTCAGCATGCTGGCGATTCTGTTCCTGCTTAACCTGCTGTCGGTGAAAATGTTCGGCGAGGCGGAGTTCTGGTTCGCCCTGATCAAGGTGATCACCATTATCGCCCTGATCGGCACCGGCGGCTGGATGATTGCCACCGGCTGGACCTCCCCGGACGGCGTGACGGCCTCCCTCAGCCATCTCACCGACCCGACGGCCTTTATGCCCCACGGCATCACCGGCTTTTTCGCCGGCTTCCAGATAGCGATCTTCTCCTTTACCGGCATTGAGCTGCTGGGCACCATGACGGCGGAGACCCGCGATCCGCAGCGCATTTTGCCCAAGGCGATCAATGCTCTGCCGCTGCGGATTATCATCTTCTATCTGCTGTCGATGGTGGTGATCATCGCTGTCGCCTCGTGGCCGGGGGTGTCGGCGGAGACCAGCCCCTTCGTGACGCTGTTCGCCAAGGCCGGGCTGCCTGCAGCCGCGGCGGTGATTAACTTTGTGGCGCTGACCTCGGCGATGTCCTCGGCCAACAGCGGGGTCTTCTCCAGCACCCGCATGCTGTACGGCCTGTCGGTGGAGAAGCATGCGCACTGGCAGTTTCGTATCCTGTCGCGCAGTACCCGCATTCCGGTACGCAGCCTGCTGTTCTCCTGCTTCTGCATGCTGATCGGCACGCTGTTGCTGTTTCTGGTGCCGAACGTGATGACCCTGTTCACCATCGTCTCGACCCTGGCGGCGATTATGGTGGTGTTCAGCTGGGGGATGATCCTCGTGGCCTATCTGGTTTACCGCCGTCAGCGTCCGGACCTGCACGCCGGGTCGATCTTTAAGATGCCCGCCGGGGTGGTGATGAGCTGGGGGAGCCTGCTGTTCTTCGCGTTCTCTATCTTCATCATGATCTTTGACCCGGACACGCTGCTGGCGCTGTTGGCTTCTCCGCTGTGGTTTATCGCGCTGTGGGGCTTCTGGAAGCTGAAGCAGCGGCGCGAGGGGCAGCTTCAGCTGGACAACCAGAGCGCCTGACACCCGCCGGTCCTGGCGGCCGGCTAAGCAGGGGGGAAGACTTGACGCCTGTTTCTGCCCGGTGGCGGCTGGCGCCTTACCAGGCCTACATGCTTACGGACCTGGGATAAGCGGTATCCCCCGCGGCGCGATCCCCCCAGGCCCGCGCACGCGCAGCGCCGCCGGGCGGGATAGTCGGCTCCGTAGTAGCCCTGGCGGGCTGCGGTCAGGCGCTTTCCGCCCGGGAGGGGGCCGTGCCCAGCGCGGACTTCATCCGGCTGGCGCAGAATATCGCCAGCAGCGAAATCGCCACCGTAACGCCCAGATAAATGGCCACCGGCCGCCAGTCACCGTCATATTTCGCCAGCAGACCGGTGGCGATAAGCGGCGCGGTGCCCCCGGCCAGCGCGGCGCCCAGCTGGTAGCCGAGGGTGATCCCGGTATAGCGCACATTGGCGCTGAAAATCTCAGAGCACAGGGTGCCGAGCACCGCGGTTACCGGCGCCCACAGGATGCCGAAGGCAACGATCGTCGCCAGCATGATGCCCCAGCCGGTGCCGGTGTCGAGCAGCAGGAACCACGGGACGATAAACAGCCCCAGCAGCACCACGCTCAGGGTGTACATCTTTTGCCGACCCACCTTGTCTGACAGCAGCCCCATCAGCGGGATCATCACGGTGGCCACCAGCGCGCCCAGGGTCACGGATTCCAGCGCCTGCGACTTCTGATAGCTCAGGGTGGTGGTGGCGTAGCTGACCACAAAGGTGGGGAAGATATAGAAGGGGGCGGTCTCCACCACTTTCAGGCCGGCGGCGATCAGCACTTCCCGCCAGTGGTGCTTGAGCGTATCGCGCAGCGGGGCCTTCGCCACCTGGCCGGATTTTTTCACCTGCTTAAAGGCGGGCGTTTCGTCGATATCTTTGCGGATCCACAGGCCGAGAAAAACGAGGACGGAGCTGAGCAGGAACGGTATGCGCCAGCCCCAGGCGAGAAACTGCGCCTCATCGAACAGCGTCATCAGCGAGACGATAAATGTCGCCATCAACATGCCGATGGTCACCCCGGCCTGGGGAATGCTGCCGAAAAAGCCTTTCCGCTTTTCCGGCGCGTATTCATAGGCCAGCAGCAGCGCGCCGCCCCATTCGCCGCCGATACCCATGCCCTGAATAATGCGCAGAGTAATCAGCAGGGCCGGCGCCCAGAGGCCCACCATCTCGTAGGTGGGCAGCAGGCCGATCGCCACCGTGGCGCTGCCCATCAGCGACAGGGTCAGCACCAGCGTCTTCTTGCGGCCGATGCGATCGCCGATATGGGCGAAAATCACGCCGCCGATGGGGCGGATAAAAAACGTCAGCGAGAAGGAGAGCCAGGAGAGGATCAGGCCGATAACCGGGTCGACCATCGGAAAGAAGATTTTGTTGAACACCAGCGCGGCGGCGGTGCCATAGAGAAAATAATCGAACCATTCGATGGCGCTGCCTGTCAGGCTCGCGATCAGTACCTTCTTGTTTTTCTGCAGAATGGATGCAGTGTTGTCTTGTGGATTGCTCATTACGAAACGTTCTCCCGCCACGGTAGATAGGTCAGGTGTCACTCTGTACGAGCAGGGTGCAACCTGATGTGAAAAGGTTGTGTAATTGTTAAGCAACTTAGGGTTGAAGGTTACAATTGGCAAGTTTATCGCTGGCAAACTGGGCATTATGGCGCGCTTTGAACTGGTATAACCGCGACGCTATTTTTTATTTTCCACCTGATTTTGCTGTTTTTTGTTATTTTCATAGTGAGTTGTTCAGGTGCAACCCGCCTGTTTTTAGATGTTTCTTGTTATTTCAAAATGGTTACAAATCGACGCCGCTATGCCTCCCGGCAGGCGGCGTTTATGATAGCGAAAGCATCCTCTCCGCTCGGCTGAGAGAGGATTAAGGAGACAGAATGGCAGAACAATTTCCTCCGCTGTCGGCAGCGACGCTGGCGGCGGCTAACCAGGTCGGCGCCTGGCTGGCGCAGGACGATCTGGCGACGCTGCCCGCGCTGCCGCAGGTGGACGTGGTAGTGCTGGCCGGCAACGCCGTGATCCCAACCATCGACGCCGCCTGCCGTCTGGCGGCGGCGCAGGCGGTCCCGCTGCTGATCAGCGGCGGCGTGGGACATTCTACGGGCTATCTCTACGAGGCGGTGCGCCAGGATCCCCGTTACCGTACGTTGCCGGTGGATGGCCGCCCGGAAGCGCATATTCTGGCCGACATTGCTCATGACTACTGGCACATCCCCCATTCGCGGCTGGTGGTGGAGGACCAGTCAACCAACTGCGGTGAGAACGCCCGTTTTACCCGGACCACGCTGGAGAGCCGGGGGCTCGCCCATCGTCGCGGGATCGTCATTCAGGACCCGACTATGCAGCGGCGAACCATGGCTACCTTCGCCCGCGTCTGGCAGGGGGCGACGACGCCGCCGCAGTGGTTGAGCTTTCCAGGCTGCTCGCCGGTGCTGGAGCAGACCGATGGCCAACTGGGGTTCGCGGGCGGCGGAGCGGGGCTCTGGCCGGTCACCCGCTACCTGGGGCTGCTGCTGGGCGAGCTGCCGCGCCTGCAGGATACCCCTGAAGGGTACGGTCCGCGGGGAAAAGACTTCATCAGCCATGTCACCTTCCCGCCGGAGATCCTCGACGCCTGGCGACAGCTGCGGGAGGACGCCCAGCTTGCCGGGGCGCTGCAGGCCCGCACCCTCGGCTGAAAAATGCCCGTTTACGGCAGATTCGTCGCAAACGGGCAATTTGTGTTATTAAAATGTAACCTCAAGCGGGCATTTTTGGCCCGTTTTTATGAATCAGCTCACAGAACTGCGTCAATGTGCTGCCGAACAGCGGCTTATCCGCCCGATATTTAACAAAAAAATCACCTGTTAAATACAAATGCACCACAGGAGCAGCCATGACAGCACCCGTTCAACACCCGATGTATATTGATGGCCAGTTCGTTTCCGGTCGCGGCGACGGCTGGATCGACGTGCTTAACCCGGCGACCGAAGCGCTGCTGTCGCGGATCCCGGACGGGACTGCCGAAGAGGCACGGCTGGCGATTGACGCCGCCGAGCGCGCCCAGCCCGGCTGGGAAGCGCTGCCGGCCATTGAGCGTGCGGGCTGGCTGCGCAAAATTGCCGCCAGTATCCGCCAGCGTGCCGACGAGATCGCCGGGCTGATTGTCGCTGAAGGCGGCAAGATCCAGCAGCTGGCGGCGGTGGAGGTTGCGTTCACCGCGGACTATCTCGACTATATGGCAGAATGGGCGCGCCGTTACGAAGGTGAGATCGTGCAGAGCGATCGCCCGGGGGAGAATATCCTTGTCTTTAAACGCGCGCTGGGGGTGACCACCGGGATCCTGCCGTGGAACTTCCCGTTCTTTCTTATCGCCCGCAAGCTGGCGCCGGCCCTGATCACTGGAAATACCATCGTCATTAAGCCCAGCGAATTTACGCCCAACAATGCCATCGCCTTTGCCGAGATTGTCCATCAGGTTGGGTTGCCGAAAGGGGTCTTTAACCTTGTGCTTGGCCGCGGAGAAACCGTTGGCCAGTAGCTGGCCGGCAATCCGAAGGTGGCGATGGTCAGCATGACCGGCAGCGTGGCGGCGGGAGAAAAAATTATGGCCGCTGCGGCGAAAAATATCACCAAAGTGTGCCTCGAGCTCGGCGGCAAAGCGCCTGCCATTGTAATGGATGATGCGGATCTGGAGCTGGCGGTGAAAGCGGTAGTGGACTCGCGGGTGATTAACACCGGGCAGGTGTGTAACTGCGTCGAGCGGGTCTATGTTCAGCAGGGAATATACGATCGCTTCGTCAACCGCCTCGGTGAGGCGATGAAGGCCGTCCAGTTTGGCGACCCGGCGACGCGAGATGACATCGCGATGGGGCCGCTGATCAACGCGGCGGCGCGGGACCAGGTGGCGGGCAAAGTGGCGAAGGCGGTGGCGCAGGGGGCGCGGGTGGCGCTGGGCGGTCAGCCGCTGGAGGGCAAAGGCTATTTTTATCCGCCGACCCTGCTGCTGGATGTACGTCAGGAGATGGACATTATCCATGAGGAAACCTTCGGTCCGGTGCTGCCGGTGGTGGCCTTTTCGACCCTCGATGAGGCGCTGGCGATGGCCAATGACAGCGATTATGGCCTGACCTCCTCAATCTATACCCGCGATCTGAACGTGGCGATGAAAGCGATTAAGGGACTGAAGTTTGGCGAAACCTATATCAACCGTGAGAACTTTGAGGCGATGCAGGGGTTCCACGCCGGCTGGCGTAAGTCGGGGATCGGCGGCGCAGATGGCCGCCACGGCCTGAATGAGTACCTGCAGACCCAGGTGGTCTATCTGCAGGCCTGAGGCACTCCACACAGAACCGGCGGACAGCGCAGGCTGTCCGCCGTTCACTTAGCGGGCAAATTTCTCCAGTACGCGGATCAGTTGGGTGACAAAGCCGTATTCGTTATCGTACCAGGCGACGGTTTTCACCAGCTGTACGCCGCCGGCCTCCACAATCTCCAGCTGGGTAGCATCGTAGATCGAACCGAAATGGCTGCCGATGATATCGGAAGAGACGATCTCCTCTTCGGTGTAACCAAAGGATTCATTGCCCTCAGCCGCCTGCCTCATCGCCTGATTGACCTCATCCGCAGTCACCTTTTTCTCCAGCACCGATACCAGCTCCGTCACTGAGCCGGTTTTGGTCGGTACGCGCTGGGCATGGCCTTTCAGCTTACCGCTCAGGGCAGGGATCACCAGGCCAATGGCTTTTGCCGCGCCGGTAGTGTGCGGGATAACGTTTTCCGCCGCCGCCCTGGAGGCGCGCAGATCTTTTCCGCGCGGCCCGTCCACCAGCGACTGGGTGCCGGTATAGGCGTGGATGGTGGTCATGGTGCCTACGGTGATGCCGAAGGCATCCTGCAGAACTTTGGCCATCGGCGCCAGGCAGTTGGTGGTGCAGGAGGCCACGGAGATGATGGTGTCATCCGGGGTCAGGGTGTCATCGTTGACGTTGTAGACGATGGTTTTCATCTCGCCGGCGGGGGCGGAAATCAGCACTTTGCGCGCGCCGGCCTGGAGATGGGCTTGCGATTTCTCGGCCGAGGTGTAGAACCCGGTACACTCCACAATCACCTCGGCGCCTGCCGCCTGCCATGGAATATGCTGCGCCTCTTTTTCGGCATACACCGTAATGGTTTTGCCGTTGACGATCAGCGCATCTTCGGTAAAGTCGACGCTCCACGGGAAGGGGCCGTAGTTTGAATCATGCTTCAACAGGTAGGCCAGCACCTTTGGCGAAGTGAGGTCGTTGATAGCCACCACTTCCAGGCTGCTGTCGACTTCTAATAAACGACGTAACACCAGACGTCCGATACGACCAAATCCATTAATCCCAAGTTTACTCATGGATATTCTCCGGTTGGTAAAACGACTCGATGTGATGAAACTCCTCCAGGCTTAGCCCTGTCCCCCTGATTGGTCAACTGACAATCTGTGCGCTTTGCCAGGGCCTGCGGGCCGGAGAGGGGAAAAGTGAATGTTTTCCCGGTCTTTTTTGCCCGTGACGGCAGGGAATGATTTTTGTTACCAGAGATGAGGGGGCTGCCTGCTGGCGAAACGACGAAAAGCGTCTATGCTTAACTATTGAATAGCTTAGTAAAAAATTGACGTTAGACGAAGGGAGAGGTTATGGGATTCTGGAGAATCGTTTTCACTATCATTCTGCCGCCGCTGGGTGTGCTGCTGGGAAAAGGCTTCGGCTGGGCGTTTATTCTCAATATCATTTTGACCCTGCTGGGCTATATTCCTGGCCTGATCCACGCCTTTTGGGTGCAGACCCGCGATTAAAGGCTGACCCTCGCCGCCTCCCCCTGAGACCGGCTCAGGGGGGCATCAGGCACTCTTTATATAACAGCGTATTATCCTTCGACCAGTAGTGCCGGGTCTCCTCTTCAAGATCGACGATCCACTTAAACACCCCGGCGCTGGCGAGATCCCGGCAGTACTGTTCAAAGTTAATGGCCCGGGCAAAGTGGCGGATAACGGCGGCCCTGGTCAGACAATGGCTGGCCTCAGCGCGAACGCGCAGCAGCCCGCGGGCGCTTTTTACCGAGACCACCTCGTCGTTTGCCATTACGAAATTCATATTGCCGGTGGAAACAAAATAGATGTAGTAGGAGACCTGATGCCGACGCAGTTCATTGGCGAAGGTGGCATAGTCGGCGTCAGAACGCGCTTGCTCAAAAAAATGACCCAGCCTGACCAGCAGTTCCATTTCGATCCTTATCGTGTCGCTGTGTGCGGCTTTGGCCGATAGCGGCAGAAACCATTCACTAAATAACTTATTCGCATTTTAATAATATAGGCGCGTTATATTAATGGTTATTGCGTAACTGGAACACGGTTTCAAGTGTTACAATCTATTGCAATCGTTTGGCTACCTGGTCAGCGATGCGTAAGCGAACGGCGAGGCGGGAACGAGAAGACAAGCGCCGGCGGGGAAGGCCGCCGGCGGGAAAACGGCGCTACTTCTGGATCAAATAGCGAATGGTTGGGCCATCCTGTTGAATATCCAGCACCGTGTAGCCGTGGTTCCTTGCATCAAGCGGAATGTTATTGATCGACTGCGGACAGTCGCTGACCACTTCGAGGATCTCGCCTTTTTGCAGGGAAGGCATTGCCTCCAGGGTAGCGACCGCCGGATACGGGCAGGGTTCGCCGACCATATCCAGGCGATAATCAGGGATGATGTTTTTCATGCGCTCTCCTTCACGGTCCGGACCGCCGCCTGGCGGCGGAAAAAATGTCTCTCCCAGGCGATCACCAGCAGCAGGGCGATCAGCAGCAGCAGATAGGTGGCCAGTAGTCCGCCAAAGGGACCGAAGGCGTTCAGCAGGTTGACTTTCTGCCAGTGGGTGGCGAGCGGGGCGGCGATATCGTCCCAGCACCAGGCGAGCAGCGTTGAGCCGATGACGTTGCCCAGCCCAACCCACCAGTAGTGAACCTGGCCCTCCACCGCCCGGTACATCCAGCCGGTCTCACAGCCGCCGGCCAGCACGATGCCAAAGCCAAATAGTAGCCCGCCAATCGCCGCATTAGGACCGGCCCACATAATTTTCGGCGCCATCCCCAATTGCACATAGCTGAAGATACCGATGGCGCTCGCCGCCATGCCGAAGATAATCGCCTTCGCCATCACCGTCCGGCCGGTGATCCACATATCGCGAAAGGCGGAGGTAAAGCAGATCTGCGCGCGCTCAATAAGCAGGCCAAAGGCAATGCCAAACAGCATCGCCAGGCCGAGCGCCGGGTGGTCTGCGGCGGTGAGCAGGCCCCAGCCGATCATGGCGAAAAAGACCACCATCCCCAGGCGGAAACGGCGGCGCGCCTGCTGCGGTTTTTGGGTTAACGGCGAGGCGGTGGACACCTTTTGTATTTTTACCGGGATGCGAAAAAGGGGCAGCAGCGTGAAGCGGGCGCCAAACCAGGAGCCGATGGCGGTGGCGATGGCAAACAGCCAGGCGTGCAGGGAGAACTGCGGAATGCCGGTGAAGAAGGCCGCCAGGTTGCAGCCCATCGCCAGCCGTGCGCCGAACCCGGCGATGATGCCGCCCGCCACGGCCTGCGCAATGCGGATCCGGCTGCGTGGCAGGCGCAGTTTGACGTTATTCGCCCACAGCGCGGCGGCCAGGCAGCCGCCGAACATGCCGATGATCATCCTGCCATCGATGCGGGTCAGCGGCGACCCTTCGAGATGTATCAGCTGGTAATAGCCCCACTGTTCGCTGTGGACGCCCAGCAACTGCAGCAGCTGACCACCCCAGCGGGTGAATTCGCCGGTCACCGCCCAGAAGGTGCCGGTGATGCCAAAATAGTAGGTAGAGAGAATGCCCGCGGCAATGACCGCCGGGACAGGAGACCAGAACCGGATAAGCCAGGCCTGTTTGAAGGATTGCCATGTCATAAAAATGCCTCTGAACTCAGAAGGTATTAACGGTCGATGACCGACCAAAGGGGGCAAATAGTAGCCGCCTTAGCGCCTGCTTTCTCTGTTTTGGATCAAGGCCCTACGCTTGCGTCAGCACGGCAACCAGCGCCAGCAGCGCGGGCAGCGCCTGAATATAGAGAATTTTGCGGCTGGCGGTCAGCGCGCCGAAAATCCCGGCGGCCAGCACGCAGGCCAGGAAAAAGATAACCACCTGCACCCCCGGCGCCCCCAGCCACAGCCCCCATGCCAGGCCGGCGGCCAGAAAGCCGTTATACAAGCCCTGGTTGGCCGCCAGCACCCGGGTCTGCCGGGCGAAATCGGCGCTGAGGTTAAAGGCCCGGCGCCCGGCGGGGGCTTCCCAGAGAAACATCTCCAGCACCAGGATGGCGAGATGAATAATAGCGACCAGCGCAACGAGGAGAGTGGCTAACACAGCGGTCCTTAACGATTAGGGGAATGTTTCTCCAGTATAACCGCAGGCGCTCACCAGGCGAGAGGGCGACTGCTATAGTGCGGATAGCGTCATATTTTCCCGCCGCGAAGAGCGTCGGTTTATCTGATTGCCCTTTGGTTTAGCTAAGCGGTGCTAGCATGCCGGGTTCTTTTTACGGGTATGGCATAGGTTACTGAATGGTAAATAAATTATGGATTTTGTTATCAGGGCTACTTATGGTTGCCATGCCGTCGGCGCAGGCCGGGGAATTAAACCTCTATTCGATGAATACCGGTTCCTATGTCTATCATATGACGGGTAACCACGGACAATATAACGAACATTTCAATAACAACTTTTTCTCGGTGGAGCGCTAGTTTTCTCAGGATTCAAAATACAGCGTGCTGGTCGGAACGATGAAAAACAGCTTTGACGATCGTTGCCTGACTCTCGGCGTGCGCCGCGACTGGCTGAAAAACGATACCGGCTGGGTACTGAAAGGGGTGTATGCCTATACCGGGGAATTTTTCTTTGATGCCTTCAGCCACTGTGGGGATTCCGGCACCTACCGCACCGCCAAAAAAATCACCGGCATCGGTTTTTCGCCCTACCTCTATCATGGCCTGCAATATAATTTCACCGATTATTTCGGTGTGGAAGGCGGCATTATTGTGCCGGCGATCTTTGTGATGAGTGTTCAGTGGAGCTTTCGCTAGACGCTTTATTTCCCGGGAAAAGAGCAGGCCACCACAGGTGGCCTGATACTAACGACCTGGCGGCAGGAATTAATGGAAGCCGAGACGGATCAGATCCAACGGGCAGAAGCGGCCCTCGCAGCCGTCGATTTCAACGCAGTCCGCCCGGCGCAACTGCTCAGCGGTTTTCCCCTCGCCATGGATAGCTTTAATCACGCCCGTCGTCCCGTTACCGGCGATCATTACCATGCTGCCGGTAGCAATAGCGTTACGATTACGATCATAGGTTTTCATGGTCTCCTCCTCAATAAACCTGGGTGAAAGCAATGATTAAGCGCGCAAATTAATACCGCTTTCTGCCTAAAAAAGTTTTGAGGATAATCAAATTTATTTTAATAACCACCTGAGCATAAAGGCAAGAAGACCTTCTGTTCGCCTCCATCGCATCGCCTGCGCGGCGAGGGGATGAAGCGTGATACTGGCCGTCATATGTCAGCCAGGTTACTGTTTTATGACCAGATTATTAACCTTGCCAGCCCGCGGAAAATAGCGAAAGATGGCACTATTCGGGCATCAACGGTGCCAGTGCCTGTCCTGAGGGAGCCATGAGTCAAGACGTCACCGCGAAGATGTTAAAGCCCGATTTTGATAGTGAAGTTTCCGGCCTGGTGCATGGCTATTTGTTTCATGAACAGCGCCCCCCGCAGCCGATCGCCTCTGGCGAGGTCTGCGCCCGCTATCAGGCGCTCGCCGATGACAAGGCGTTTATCTGGTTACACCTGAATCTTAATCACGCCACCGCCGAGAAATGGTTAACCAGCCACTTTCCGGTGGCCGATTTTTTCTTCGAGGAGATCCGCAGCGGCTCGCACACCACCCGCATTGAGCGACAGGGGGAAAATCTGTTCGCTGTGCTTAACGATGTGCTGTTTCGTCCGCAGGATACCAGCGCGGAAACCGCCACGCTGTGGCTCTACTGTAGCCCCAGGCTGGTGGTGACGGCGCGCTTCAAACCGTTGCGGTTTATCGAATGGATGCTGCCGCGCTTGCAGACGCTCAGGGTGAACACGTCTACTGAGCTGCTGGCCTTTCTGCTGGAGGAGCAGGAGGAGGTGCTGGAGCAGGTCGTCCGCCAGGCCAGCCGCCATGTTGACCTTATTGAAGAGCGTCTTCTGAGCAATCACGTGCAGCGCAACCGGGCCGATCTGGCGCGGCTACGGCGGATGCTTTTACGCTTCCAGCGGCTGCTGGCGCCGGAGCCGGCGGCGATGTTCCGGCTGCTTAACCGGCCGCCGGCGTGGATGGATCGCGCGGTGGTGCAGGCGTTTCGTCAGTTCACCGAAGAGTTTAGCGTGGTGCTTAACGATCTGTCGGGCCTGATCGAGCGCATCAGTCTGCTGCAGGAGGAGATTGGCGCCCGCCAGCTGGAGCAGAGCAATCGCACCCTCTATACCCTGACGGTGATCACCGTCCTCGCGCTGCCGATTAACATCGTCGCCGGTTTCTTCGGCATGAACGTCGGTGGGATCCCGCTGGCAAGCAACCACCACGGGTTTATCCTGCTGGTGGTGATTGTCGCTGTCTTTACCCTCGGCGCCGGTTACCTGGCGTTTCGCCGGCGCGATGACCTGTAGATTGCGCGTCGAATCAGCTGAGGCTGCGCAGGGCGGCAATCAGTCCTTCGACACCGCGTTCCAGCTTCTCGCGCGGGCAGCCGACGTTGAGTCGCAGAAAGCCGTTGCCCTCAGGACCATAGGTATAACCCGGCATAATCGCCACCTTCTGTTCGGCGATCAGCGCCTGCTGTAGCGCGCGATCGTCAACGTTGAGCGGGCGCAGGTCGATCCATGCCAGGTAGGTGGCCTCCGGCGGCTGCCAGCAGAGCGCGGGGAAGGCGTTGTTGAGCGTGTCGGCGACATAGCGCATATTCGCCTGCAGGTAGTCGCGCAGGGCATCGAGCCAGGGAGCCCCGTCGCGGTAGGCGGCGATATGGGCGACCAGCGCCGGCACGGAAGGGGAAGAGAGCCCGTCGCGACCCTTTAGCGCCTGCAGGTAGCTGTCGCGCTCGTTCTCTTCGGGGATAAAGCCGTAGGCCCCGGTAAAGGCCGGAATATTGAAGCTCTTCGAACCGGAGGTGAACAGCGCCCATGGTCCATGAGCGACCTCGCTCCACGGGATATGGCGGTGTTCGCCCCAGGTCATGTCCATATGAATTTCGTCGCTAATCACCCTGACGCCATGTTTTTGACACAGGGCCGCCATGGTCTCCAGCTCCTCGCGACGCCAGACTTTCCCCGTTGGGTTGTGCGGGCTGCACAGCAGCAGCAGGGTATTCTTTGGCTCCGCCAGCGCCGCCTCCAGGCGGTCCATATCGCAGCGCCACCGATTATCCTTCAGGATCAATGGCACCGGGGCAATCCGCCGCCGGTTAGCGGTGATGGTGTTATAGAACGCATCGTAGGCAGGGGTGTGGACCACGACGCCGTCGCCTTCTTTCGACCACTGGCGGATGGTTTCCGCCACCATATAGATAACCGACGGTCCGTAGACCACAGATTGCGGATCGATGTCGCTGTTAAAGCGGCTGGCGTACCAGTGGGCAATCGCCCCGAGAAACGCCTCGTTGCGCCAGCGGCTGTAGCCGAACACCCCGTGGGCCAGCCGCTGGCTAACGGCGTCGAGAATACAGGGCGCGGTGGCGAAATCCATATCGGAAATAGTGAACGGCAGCAGATCGGCGGCGCCAAACCGGTCGGCGACATAGTCCCATTGCGTGCACCAGGTGCCGTGGCGATCGATAGGGGTGGCAAAATCAAACATTGGAGCTTCCTTAGCGAGCGCCCCCTCCGTAGCGGAGGGGGACTAGTGGGATCAGGCCTGCACGGTATTCATCAGCGTGGCCATCTCATCTTTTACCGACTGTACCTGCGGGCCAATAACCACCTGCAGATTATGCTGGTTGAGCTGTACCACCCCGATGGCGCGATGGGCTTTCAGCGCGGCGGCGTCCACTTTGCTCATATCGTGCACCGACAGGCGCAGACGGGTAATGCAGTTATCCAGCGAAACAATGTTCTCTGCGCCGCCGAGCGCCGCCAGAATCGCCGGTACGTTATACCCGGATTTGCCGATGGTACCGGCGACGGCTTTCTCCACGCTGGCGGCAGTGTCGATGTCGCGGCCCGGCGTTTTCAGATTGAAGCGGGTGATGGCGAAGCGGAAGATGGCATAGTAGACCGCGAACCAGATAGCCGCCACCACCGGCACCAGATACCACTTGGTGGCCAGGCCATGCAGAATGCCAAACACCACGAAGTCGATGATATTGCCGTCGGTGTTGCCGATGGTTACCCCGAGCACCGCCATGATGGTAAAGCCGAGACCGGTCAGCAGCGCGTGGATGACATACAGGACCGGCGCGACAAACAAGAACAAGAACTCCAGCGGCTCGGTGGTGCCGCCGACCACGCAGGCGATGACCCCGGAGATCAGCAGGCCTTTAATTTTATGTCGGTTTTCCGGACGGGCGCAGTGGTACATCGCCAGCGCGGCTCCCGGCAGGCCGCCGAGGAATGCCGGCATTTTACCCTGCGACAGGAAACGGGTGGCGCTTTCGGCGAAGCCGTGGGTCGTCGGACAGCTCAGCTGCGCCTGGAAGATGGTCAGCGCGCCGCTGACGCTGTGGCCGCAGACGTCGAGAGTGCCGCCGGCTTCGGTAAAGCGGATCAGCGCCACCAGAATATGGTGCAGGCCAAACGGCAGCAGCAGTCGCTCGCCGGTGCCGAAGATCATCGGCCCAAAATCCCCGGCGCTGTTGATCATCTTCCCGAGGGCGTTGATCCCCATAGCGAAGACTGGCCACACCAGCGGGATCGCCAGCCCGACCAGCCCCAGCACCACGGTGGTGACGATCGGCACGAAGCGGGTGCCGCCGAAGAAGGCCAGGGCGTCCGGCAGGCGAATGTTATGGAAGCGCTCATGCAGCAGCCAGACGATAATCCCGGCGATCACCGCCCCGAGGATCCCGGTATCGATTGACGGAATGCCGATAATGTTCTGGATATTGTTGGCCTTCAGGATCGCGGCGTCGGTGGTGGGCAGAATACCCTTCGCGGTCAGCCAGAAGTTGACCGCCAGGTTCATGACCGCGTAGCCAACGAAGCCGGCGAAGGCGGCGACGCCTTTGTTCTCTCGCGCCAGACCCAGCGGGATGGCGATACAAAACATGACCGGCAGGAAGCTGAAGGCAAAGGAGCCGACCTTGCTCATCCAGATAAAGATGGCCTGCAGCAGCGGCATATCCAGCCACGGCAGCAGAGTCAAAACATCGTGACTGCTTAGCGAGCTGCCGATCCCCAGCATGATCCCGCAAAACGAGAGCAACGCTACGGGCAGCATGAAGGTTTTTCCCAGCTGCTGGAAAAATTCCCATAAGGTGATTTTTGGTGCTGTTTTCGCCGTCATAGCACGGTTCCTGATTCATAAGTGGTCGGGAGAACTAACGCCACGGCAAGATAAAACGTTTTACCACTTTTTAGTGCGATAAAAATCACATATTCAAGCGATAATAAGGTTTATAAAGATCGCACAATGATAAAACGATTTATCGAAAGGCAAGGGAGTCAGCCAGCAGGTTATGGCAATCGCAAAAAAGATCACCATCAATGATGTGGCGCTGGCTGCCGGCGTCTCCGTGAGTACCGTTTCACTGGTACTGAGCGGCAAAGGGCGCATCTCCAGCGCCACCGGCGAGCGGGTTAATCAGGCTATCGAACAGCTGGGATTTGTGCGCAATCGTCAGGCGGCCTCGCTGCGCGGTGGGCAGAGCGGGGTGATTGGCCTTATCGTCAGCGACCTGTCAAAACCGTTTTATGCTGAATTAACCGCCGGCCTCACCGATGCCCTGGAGAGGCAGGGGAAAATGGTATTTCTCACCCAGGGAGGCCGCAGCGGCGAGAAGATGGCTCAGCGGTTTGATACGCTGGCGGCGCAGGGGGTGGACGGGGTGATCATCGCCGGGGCCATCGACCGCGGCAGCGAGCTGCGCGAGCGGGCGGCGGAGGCGGGGGTGCCGCTGGTGTTCGCTTCCCGCGCCAGCTATCTCGACGATGTCGACCTGATCCGCCCGGACAACATGCAGGCGGCGCAGCTGGTGACCGAGCATCTGATCCGCCGCGGCCATCAGCGGATCGCCTGGCTTGGCGGCCAGAGCTCGTCGCTAACGCGCGCCGAGCGGGTCGGCGGCTATTGCGCCACCTTGCTGAAATACGGTCTGCCGTTTCACAGCGAATGGGTGCTGGAGTGCGAGTCCAGCCAGAAGCAGGCGGCGGAGGCGATGACCGGCCTGCTGCGCCAGAATCCGACCATTACCGCGGTGCTGTGCTACAACAACGTGGTAGCCACCGGCGCGTGGTTCGGTTTGTTACGGGCTGGAAGACAGAGCGGGGAAGATGGCGTCGAGAGCTACTTTGAGCAGCGGGTGGCGCTGGCGGCGTTTGCCGACGTGCCGGAGGCCGCCCTCGACGACCTGCCTCTCACCTGGGTGACCACCCCGGCGCGGGAGATGGGGAAAAGCCTGGCGGATTCGATGCTGCGGCGGCTGGAAGAGGGGACTGGCGAGACGCGAAACCAGATTATGCCCCCGCGGCTGGTGACGCGAAAATGAGGGAGACGGCGCGCGCTGGCCGTCTCCTGTACCGATAAGTTACGGCTGCGGGGCGGCGTCGTCCTGCTGAGGAGCGGCGTCATCCTGCTGCGGCTGGCCTTCCTGCGGCGCGCTGTCCGGCAGCGAAGGCGCTTCCAGACCAAACATCGCGGCAAAGTCTTGCAGCGGCATTTTCTGTCCGTTCAGCGTCACCTGGCCGTTCGCGTACTGCAGACTGCTGCTGATGGCGTTATCTTCCATGGTGGTAATGCGGAACATCTGGCCCATCGCCGCCAGGCCTTTGACCTGCTGATCGGCAAGCTTGGCGGCATCGGCCGGCTGATAGCCTTCCAGACCGGCGATCTTAGTCATAAACTCCGTCGCCATATCCACCGGGATCACCACTTTGCCGTCCAGGGACTGCACCACGCGATCCAGGCTGTCCGCCAGGGTCTGCGGCGGAGTGGTCACCTGGGCCGGATCTTTCAGCAGAACCGAGAGGTTGAGGGTGCTTTCGCCTTTGGCATTGCGCCAGCTCAGCGGAGAGATGGTCACCGACGGGTTGCCTTTGAGCAGGATCGGCAGCGCATTGAACAGCGTTTCGGTGAGGGCCTGCTGATACAGCTCCGGATTCTGCGCCAGCTCCGGTTTCGCCAGCAGCGCCTGAGACTGCGCGCTGTACTGCTGACTGAACTGGTGCCACGCCTGACCGTCGACGTTATCCACTTTCAGCGTGAGTTTGCCGCTGCCCATATCCTGCCCCTGCAGCTTGAGGCTGTTGACGGTGTAGTTCACCTGGCTGTTCACGCCTTTGCCGTCCTGGGTCAGCGTCGAGCCGCCGTCCAGCGCCATGCCGTCGATCAGCGCCAGCTCTTTGCCTTCGACGCTGATGGCCAGTTTATCGAGGGTCATTTTTTGCTGGCCGATACGTTCGTTGAAGCTGGCCAGCTCGGTGGCGCCGTCGGTGGTCAGGTTGACGAAGCGCAGCTGTACCTTCTGGTTATATTCGTTGAGCGCATCGATCTGCCCGCTGCCGGCCTGGCCCTTCAGGCTGATGTTTTTGCCGTCGCGGTCGGCGTCGAGCTGGAACTGACCGCCGCTGAAGGTGACTTTCTCATCGCCTTTGGCGTAGCCGAGGGCGTTAAGGACGATAGCCGACTGGCTGTCGCCGCTGTAGGCAATGCGCGTATCGACGGTAAAGGGGGTGTCGCCTTTGGCTATCTCGAACAGCGCCTGGCTGGCGTCGTTTTTCACCAGCGTGGTGTGGACGGAAGCCATTGCCGGCGCCAGATTAAAGGCTTTTAACGAGGCCAGCGGGAAGGGGCCATGATCGACCACTTCGTCAAGCACAACGCTCTGCCCGGCGGCCAGCCAGCCGTTAGCCTGACCGGCGATCGGCTTCACCACCAGCTGCAGATGGCTGCTGAACAGCCCGCGCTGGTAGTCCTGATAGCTCAGCTCCAGACCTGACTCCGGCGCGCTGCTGCGCAGCTGGGCGTTTGCCTGCTGCACCATATCGGCGATCCGGCCTTCCAGCTGTTTACCAGTGAACCAGGCGCCGCCTGTCCATACCACGCCCAGCGCCACGATGACTCCTGCTGCGACCAGCGATTTTTTCATAGCATTTATCCATAAATGAAGCCAGGCGGAGAGACCGCCTGGCTGAGTTATCACCAACAGTAAGCGCGACCTGAAGGGGCAGTCGCTTACTGGAGCTTATTGAAAACGCGCGCCACGCGGCCGCGGCCGCTGACCTGCACCGGCGATTCACTGGCGGCCACGAAGGCCGACTCGCCCGGCTTGAGGGTCAGGCTCTGGTCGCCTTTGCGCAGTACGGCTTCGCCGTCGACGCAGAACACGATCGCCGCGCTTGCCTGGGCCAGATCGCTGGCCTCGGCGGAGAGGTCATGCAGGGAGAAGGCAAAATCTTCCACCGGGATCGGGAAATCGAGTTCCGCGCCGTGACGCTGCGGCTGGGTCAACAGCTCACCCGCCGGTTTAGCCTCGAACTTGACGTTAGCAACCAGCTCAGGAATATCAATGTATTTCGGCGTCAGGCCGGCGCGCAGTACGTTATCCGAGTTGGCCATCACCTCCAGCGCCACCCCCTGCAGATAGGCGTGCGGCGTTTCAGCAAACAGGAACATCGCTTCGCCTGGGTTCAGCTTCACCACGTTCAGCAGCAGCGGGGAGAAGAGGCCGCTGTCGTCCGGATAGAATTCCGCGATCAGGCGGATAGTCTGCCACGGTTCGCCTTGTTCACGGGCCAGTACGTCGCGCAGCACCTGCAGCGCCTTGGCCTTTTCCTCACCCTGCATATTTAGCAGGCTGGCAAACAGCTGGCTCAGGTGAGTCGCGTCCGGCTGCTGCAGGAAGGCGCCGATTGCCGGATGCGCGCTAGCCACCGGCTGCAGCAGGGTGACAATCTCGCTGAACTCGCGAAATGCATTCATCGCCAGGAACGGCGTCAGGGCAAAAACCAGCTCCGGTTTGTGGTTCGGATCTTTGTAGTTACGCTCGGCGGCGGAGAGCGGGATACCGGCGGCGTTCTCGCGGGCGAAACCTTCTTCCGAGGCCTGCTTGTTGGGATGCACCTGAATTGAGAGTGGCTGAGCGGCGCACAGTACCTTAAACAGGAACGGCAGTTCACCAAAGCGGGCGGCAACCTTGTCGCCGAGCAGAGCGGCTTTATCCGCGTCAATCACCTCGCGCAGTGAACGCGGCTGGCCGTCGGCCGCCAGGATCTGCGAGCTGCTCTTCGGATGCGCCCCCATCCACAGCTCTGCCATCGGCAGATTGTCCGGGTTGGCGATGCCATACAGTTCAGTTAAGGCGGTGTGGCTTCCCCATGCATAGTTCTGCACGGCGTTAATCAGCTTTTGCATTCTCAATCCCTGTTTCAAACAAAGTAAATTTTATCGCCCTATTAAACCAGCAAACGGTGGAGAAGCAACTGCTGAAAGAAAAAGTCGTCCTTGTCTCAGTTTTTGTTAAAAAATTGTGTAAGATTGTTCGACTCGCTTTTCTACAGGCACATGGAGTCCCTGCCTGAAACATAATCAGCCAAAGCAGTAAGTGAGAGTACAATGTCGAATAAACCGTTTGTTTACCAGGATCCTTTTCCGCTCAAAAAGGATGACACCGAGTATTATCTCCTCAGCAGTGATTACGTCTCCGTCGCCGAATTCGCCGGCCAGGAAGTGCTAAAAGTTGACCCTCAGGCGCTGACCCTTCTGGCGCAGCATGCTTTCCACGACGCCTCCTTTATGCTTCGCCCTGCGCATCAGCAGCAGGTGGCGGATATCCTTAACGATCCGGAAGCCAGCGAAAACGATAAATACGTCGCGCTGCAGTTCCTGCGCAACTCGGATATCGCCGCCAAAGGGATTCTGCCTACCTGCCAGGACACCGGCACCGCGATCATCATGGGTAAAAAAGGCCAGCGCGTGTGGACCGGCGGCGGCGATGAAGCCGCCCTGGCGCAGGGGGTGTACAACACCTATA
>ENA-OZHW01000199-OZHW01000199.1-human-gut-metagenome-genome-assembly--contig:-NODE-199-length-29072-cov-9.764931_pt1 | contig 29072 bp, 20 predicted proteins | sample MGYA00244050_ERZ653694 | MGnify/ENA primary metagenome ERZ653694 (study PRJEB26926, sample SAMN06165242) | human gut metagenome | biome: ENVO:00009003; feature: ENVO:2100002; material: ENVO:00002003...
GATCTACACTCGACTAGTCGTCGGCAGCGTCAGATGTGTATAAGAGACAGACACTATACAGACTAATGCCTCCGGCACACGCAGCATGGAAATCTCAGAAGAGAACCTGCAAACTATTGAGAAATATGCTTTATTCCAGCATCTGATAGACAGCAACGGTATCGTGGACGAGTCGGTACTGGACAAACTGAAGTTGAATATCCGTTCACTGATAACCAGCGAGGAAGGAAACAATAAAGAGCTGCTCGACCTTTGTATCGATGTAATTTATCATAATAACATGAAAGCTTTCGGACTTCATCAACTCATTCTGCTTTATATCCAATGGGAGAAAGAGAAAAATAAAGATGAAGAAGAGATATAATAAACAATCTCTGTGTTCTCTGTAGCAAAACAAAAAAAACAGTATTTATCATTGAAAGAATACAAACTTACAGACTGGTTGCCGACAACCAAGAAAGAAGTAGAGATGCGCGGATGGAATGAACTGGACGTAATCTTGTTCAGCGGTGACGCCTACGTAGATCATCCTTCATTTGGTCCGGCAGTAATTGGACGATTATTAGAGGCGCAAGGTTTGAAAGTGGCCATTGTGCCTCAACCCAACTGGCGTGATGACCTGCGCGATTTTAAGAAGCTGGGACGTCCACGCCTCTTTTTCGGTGTGTCCGCCGGATGTATGGACAGCATGGTAAACAAATACACTGCCAACAAGCGTTTGCGCAGCGAGGATGCTTATACTCCCGACGGCCGCCACGACATGCGTCCCGAATATCCCAGCATCGTTTATACACAGATTTTAAAGAAAATCTATCCCGACGTACCTGTCATTCTGGGAGGTATAGAGGCATCTTTGCGCCGTGTCACCCATTATGACTACTGGCAGGACTGCCTGCGTAAATCAATTCTGATAGATTCCGGAGCCGATTTATTGATCTATGGAATGGGAGAGAAACCGATTACGGAACTTTGCAAGAGAATGAAGACATTGGCGGACGCCGTCGGACAGCCTCATGAATCTGCTCCTGTAGAAAGTCTTCCGGTTCCACATGATATTTTGCAAACAGCCTACATAACCCGTAAGGGCGAACCCATGTGTCCGCCTGATGGCACTCAGGAAAAGCCAGATATCATCCTACATTCTCATGAAGCATGCCTGAAAGATAAAAAGAAACAAGCCGAGAACTTCCGCTTCATTGAAGAGGAAAGCAACAAGTACGAAGCCTCCCGCATCTTGCAAGATACAGGCAATGAAACAGTAGTAGTCAATCCGCCTTATCCTCCAATGAGCCAAGGCGAACTGGATCATTCTTTTGATTTGCCCTATACGCGTATGCCTCATCCTAAATATAAAGGAAAACGCATTCCCGCATTCGACATGATTAAATTCTCAGTCAATCTGCACCGTGGTTGTTTTGGCGGATGCGCCTTTTGTACCATTTCCGCCCATCAAGGGAAATTTATTGTAAGCCGAAGTAAAGAGAGTATCTTAAGAGAAGTGCGAGCCATAACTGAAATGCCTGATTTCAAAGGCTATCTGAGTGACTTGGGAGGACCTAGCGCCAACATGTATGCCATGCGTGGTAAAGATGAGAAAATTTGCCGGCGATGCAAACGGCCGTCATGTATCCATCCCAAAGTATGTCCCAATTTGAACACGGACCATCGCCCCTTATTGGATATTTATCATTCGGTAGACGCACTTCCCGGTATCAAGAAAAGCTTTATCGGAAGCGGTGTACGCTATGACCTGTTACAATATCAAAGCAAAGATCCGGCAGTAAACCGAAGTACAGCTGAATATACCCGCGAACTGATAGCCCATCATGTCAGTGGGCGCTTGAAAGTGGCTCCGGAACATACCAGCGACCAAGTGCTGCAAATCATGAGGAAACCTTCGTTTTCACAATTTTATGACTTCAAAAAGACTTTCGACAAAATAAATAAGGAGTTGAATATGCGGCAGCAGATTATACCTTATTTTATAAGCAGCCATCCCGGATGTACGGAAGAAGATATGGCAGAACTGGCAGTGATCACCAAGAAATTGGATTTCCATCTGGAACAAGTACAGGACTTTACTCCTACTCCGATGACTGTAGCCACTGAAACCTGGTACACAGGTTATCATCCATATACGTTGCAACCGGTATTTTCCGCTAAAACACCAAAAGAAAAACTGGCTCAACGGATGTTCTTTTTCTGGTATAAACCCGAAGAACGACGTGCTATCATCAATGAATTGCGCAAAATAGGACGCGCTGATCTGATAGATAAGCTGTATGGTAAATACAAAGCCTGAGTTTTAAATTCACCACAGATTATACAGATTTGATCTGTGGTGAAACTGTTTTTTAACGTCTTGTTTACCTTTCATCGTGTTTTGACGAAACACAGGAACAGGTACATGTGTTCCAAGTTACAGATATTTATTCCCCCCTAAACTTAATTAGAAAAGCACCGCAAATATTAATTGATAAAAATACGACCTATCCTATTGAATATCATTTATTTTTTGCTATCTTTGGGCAAAACCAACTTTTAAATCAATACTGCGTATGGAAACGTATCTATTCTGGATTGTGCCCATTGCCTCCCTCTTGGCATTGGTACTTGCATGGTATTTCTACAAACAAATGATGCTTGAAAGCGAAGGAACTCCGACGATGGAGAAAATCGCTTCTTATGTGCGCCAGGGCGCCATGTCCTATCTGAAACAACAATACAAGGTGGTAGGGCTGGTATTTCTGGGATTAGTTATTCTGTTTTCTATCATGGCATACGGCTTCAACTTACAAAATCCGTGGGTGCCCATTGCTTTTCTTACCGGCGGTTTCTTCTCCGGATTGTCCGGCTTTTTGGGAATGAAAACGGCTACATACGCTTCTGCACGTACCGCCAATGCCGCCCAACACTCCTTGAACAAAGGACTGCGTGTAGCTTTCCGTAGCGGAGCTGTTATGGGGTTGGTCGTTGTCGGCTTGGGACTACTCGATATTTCTTTCTGGTACATATTATTGGACTATTGCATTCCCACAGATGCCTTGAACCCTTCTGCTAAATTATGTGTCATCACAACCACCATGCTTACCTTTGGTATGGGAGCCAGCACACAAGCACTTTTCGCCCGTGTAGGAGGTGGAATCTATACCAAGGCAGCCGATGTAGGTGCCGACCTGGTAGGTAAAGTGGAAGCCGGCATTCCGGAAGATGATCCCCGCAACCCCGCAACCATTGCCGATAATGTGGGAGACAATGTAGGTGACGTAGCCGGAATGGGCGCCGATCTGTACGAATCCTATTACGGCTCTATTCTGGCTACCGCCGCTTTAGGTGCTGCCGCTTTTATTGGCTCGGATGATACCGTGATGCAGTTTAAAGCGGTTATCGCACCTATGCTGATTGCGGCAGTGGGTATCGTTCTCTCTATCATCGGTATTTTTGCCGTCCGTACTAAAGAAAATGCAGGAATGAAGGAATTACTCGGATCATTGGCCACAGGAACCAATTTAAGTTCGGTACTGATTGTCGTTGCCACTTTCCTTATCCTTTGGGCATTAGGTTTGGAAAATTGGGTAAACATTTCCTTTGCTGTGGTAGTGGGATTAATAGTAGGTATCGTTATCGGCCGTTCCACCGAATATTATACTTCTCAATCGTATAAACCCACACAACGGTTGGCCGAAAGTGGAAAGACCGGTCCGGCCACCGTTATCATTTCCGGTATCGGACTAGGTATGGTTTCCACCACCATCCCTGTACTGGCAGTAGTAACCGGTATCATCTTGTCCTACTGGCTCGCTTCAGGATTTGATTTTGCCAATATTTCCATGGGATTGTATGGCATCGGTATCGCTGCCGTAGGTATGCTTTCGACATTAGGAATCACCTTGGCTACCGATGCTTACGGACCGATTGCAGACAATGCCGGCGGTAACGCTGAAATGAGCGGACTGGGCAAAGAAGTACGCAAACGTACTGACGCCCTCGACTCGTTAGGTAACACGACTGCCGCTACAGGCAAAGGTTTTGCCATCGGCTCCGCAGCTCTGACCGGACTGGCCCTGCTGGCATCCTATGTAGAAGAAATCCGTATCGGATTAACCCGGTTGGGGCAAACCATTCTGGAATTACCAAACGGCATTACCGTAGATGTTCATAACGCCAGTTTCACTGACTATATGCTTTATTACGATGTAACCCTGATGAACCCCAAAGTGCTAAGCGGCATGTTTTTGGGCAGTATGATGGCATTCCTGTTCTGCGGTCTGACCATGAACGCCGTAGGCCGAGCAGCCGCTCACATGGTAGAGGAGGTGCGTCGCCAGTTCCGTGAAATAAAAGGGATTCTGACAGGAGAGGCAGAACCCGACTATGCCCGTTGCGTACAAATATCCACCAAAGGAGCACAACGTGAAATGGTATTCCCCTCTCTACTGGCTATCATTGCCCCTATCGCTACCGGACTGATTTTTGGTGTTCCCGGTGTTATCGGTCTGCTGATAGGTGGTTTGTCCTCGGGCTTCGTTCTTGCCATTTTTATGGCCAATGCGGGAGGCGCATGGGATAATGCGAAAAAATTTATAGAAGAAGGTAATTTCGGAGGTAAAGGAAGCGAAGTACACAAAGCAACGGTTACCGGTGACACAGTAGGTGATCCGTTTAAAGATACATCCGGACCCAGTTTGAACATTCTGATTAAACTGATGAGTATGGTCGCCATTGTAATGGCCGGACTGACAGTTGCTTGGAGTTTGTTCTGATAGAAAAACGGAAAGCCGCTTCGGAGGAGGCGGCTTTCTAATTTTAAAAAAGATTCTGATAAACTATTTTTAAAACTTCCCCAACACTTCCATCATTGCCGGACGACGTTTGTATTTTATCCGGAACTCTGCCACCAAGCTTTTCACAACAGCCTGTCCACCGTTTAGTTTACGTATGCAGGATAATACCCGTGCTATAAATTCATAATGCTCCCGTCCCAGATTCCGTTCAGCATAATCATTCAATAAAGAAGTATATATAGCAATCAATTTCTCAGAATGAGTGTCCTTCAAATAATGGGCATATTTCATCAATGCTTCCAACTGATTGTATCGGACTGACGACAGCAAAGAGAACAAGCTGTCATTATCCTTTTCTTTCACATAAATTTCAGCCTTATCATTTCCGACAAAAGAAAAATAGTCACTTAACTCGGCTTCTTTCATCATCCTATCCAGAAAACTTTTCCATTGTTCTTTCGGTACCAGAGTTTTAAGTTTGCTGTAATATATCAATTTATCACTACCCACCACAAACAACAGACGACATGTATCAATTACCTCAGAAACCCTATGGGTTATTTCATAAATATCCAATTTCATTTTCAGCCATTCACCCAGAGTGCCAGAATGCATTTCTCTTTCCGCTATTTCTATTCCGTCATTCAGCAAACAAATGGCTTCATCATATTGGCAACGGGCAATCAATTTATCAACCTCCATTCTTCGTATTTCAGTCAGATAAAGATATTGACGAATCGTATCATCCGCCTTTTGTTCTTCATTCTGTTCTAACAACAGATTGACCTTACGAATGACTAACTGATAGATATCACAGGTTCCCTTTCTTACTTCAAGAAGTTCATCAATCAATTCCAACGCTTTTTCTGCCGGTTGAATCGAAAGATTGATCTGCATCATCAATTCGTCTACATCATAAAGATCATATTCACGAAAAATAGATATTTCAGCAATCTCACGCAAGCCCTGAAGTATCTCCATCTTTTGTGCCTGAGTGGTTTTAGGATGTTCAATCACTTTCAGGAGCAAATCTCCTGCCTGTTCACAATAGTCAGAAGAAGAAATACCATCATCATACAAAAGTTCATCATCATAGTTTTCACCGATGAAACGAAGTACTTGAAGAGCTATGGCAATAGAATTATCCATAGCTTCCAAATTCAAAAAGAAATCCGCTTTCTCCAAAAAAGTGTCCATCTGATTGAAAATAGTTTTCCAGTCACGATCGTAATTATCATAACGATTGTGATAACGAGACCTTTTATGGTAACCAGATCCTTTAAAAACTTTTTGAATTTCAATTCTGTAATCTTTTCCCTTTGATGACAAAGATAGCTCCTTAGCTATGAAATGATTTGAAAGTGCCGTTTTAAATTCCAGATTCGTTGAAGCATACTCACAGATAAATTTCGAGAGTTCCTGCGGATCAATGAAAGACAACAGTCGCTGTATGTCTACCAAAGACGGACAAGGCTGCTTACCCACTTCTTTTATTTCCTCCAAAACAGGGGTTTCCTCCGCTTTGATTTTCATCTTCGAGAAAATACTATTACCCGCCTTTTTTCTATTGTCGCGAATTGCCAACAATGTCGCTACGACATGTTTGCAGATTTCTCCATCATACGGACAATCACAGTACCAAGATTCTATCTCGTTTCCATCCATAGATATCTCCACATTATAATCGTCTGTTCCTTCTACAGTCGCAGTCCATTCACCGGGTGAGATTTCTTCCAATTCGGAAACAGCGTCTGTTTCATAATACTCTTCCCCACGCATCCATATTTTATAGGGAACAAAGTTCTCAAAATTATCCAATGTAATCATGTACAATACTTCGGTATTTTTTATCGGTTCGAGTGTCCCATTGTCAAAGAACGCTCATAACATTCTGCATTCTCCAACAAACAGGTTTTGTTATTGATAGACTGTTCCATCAAAACAGCCACAGATTACCCGGATTCGCACAGGTTCAATCTTAAAGTTTTCAGCTTAAACACCCGTGTGAGCCCAAGTAACCTGTGGTAAAAAGACTTGTGATGCATTCATACCCACAAAGTCAAATTCATTACAGACTGTTCTTAGTCAAAACATTACAATTAAATTTGTTCAATATCTCCACACATCTCTCCACATTAGACGGACGGATAACCACATGTGCCGTATCTCCCTGAGCAAAAGCATACATATATTCAATAAAGATATTCTCTGCTGCCAGATAGTCCAAAACTTTAGCCAAAGAACCTGCCACATTCGGGCAACTGATACATACCACATCGGTCAGCATCACGGCAAAATTCTCGGCACGAAGTACTTCCACCGCTTTTTCCACATCCGAAACAATCAGGCGAAGTATACCGAAATCAGTAGATTCCGCCATGCTGAACGCATGCATATTGATATCATACTTTGCCAATGTCTTGGTTACGTCATTTATTCTTCCGGTTTTGTTTTCCAGAAAAACAGATAATTGCTTGATTGTCATATCGCATACTTTTTTATTTTAAAATCCGATTGTCTATCACACGTTTACTCTTACCTTCACTACGGGCAATGCTATTAGGTTCCATCAGCTTCACTTCGGCACTGATGGAAAGGACACTTTTCAGTTTGTCGCTCAATGCTTTCTTCATGGCAAGCATACTTCCCATATCATCCGAGAAGAAGTCTTTGCGGACTTCCACTTGTACCTGCAAAGAGTCGAGGTTATTCTTCCTATCCACCACCAGCATATACTGAGGTTCAAACTGAGGCATATCCAAAATAACACTTTCCACCTGAGACGGGAAAACATTGATGCCACGGATAATAAGCATATCGTCACTACGGCCTACAATACCCGACATACGGATATTGGTTCTTCCACACGGACATTCACCCTCCATCAGGGAAGTCAAGTCCTTCGTACGATAACGCAATAACGGCATCCCCTCCTTTGTCAAGGTAGTAAACACCAATTCTCCCACTTCTCCATCCGGAAGACGTTCCAGCGTTTCAGGATTAATGATTTCAGGATAAAAATGATCCTCATTGATATGCGAACCATGTTGCTCCTGACATTCGTAGGAAACACCGGGTCCCATAATCTCACTTAATCCATAAATATTATACCCTTTCAATCCCAGCCGCTCTTCTATCTCCTTACGCATACTTTCCGTCCATGGCTCGGCTCCGAAAGCTCCGATACGGAGATTGATATCATTCTTGGTCAATCCCATACGTTCCACCACTTCTGCCAGATAAAGAGCGTATGAAGGAGTACAGGCAATTCCCGTTATACCCAAGTCGCGAATCAGACGGACATGCTTTTCCGTATTTCCTGTAGAAGCCGGGATAACAGTCGCCCCCAGATTCTCCACCCCATAATGTGCGCCCAACCCGCCTGTAAACAAGCCATAGCCATAACTGACAGAAAAGGTATCATTACGGGTAACCCCGTATGCTGAAAGACAACGTGACATCACTTCGGACCATACAGACAAGTCACGACGCGTATATCCCACAATGGTAGGATTCCCGGTTGTTCCCGAAGAAGCGTGCACACGTACAATTTCCGAAGCAGGAGCAGCCTGAAGACCATATGGATAATTATCACGTAAATCCTGCTTGGTAGTAAAAGGAAGTTTTACGATATCTTCGATAGTCTGGATATCATCCGGAGACAAATCCATCTCCTGCATCTTGTTACGATAAAAAGGAACATTATGATAAACCAAGTTCACCAACTTGTTCAGACGTTTTCCCTGCAGAGCGCTCATCTCGTCCCGACTCATGCACTCTTTATTTTTATTCCAAATCATAATAAATAATTTTTCAATGTGCTAATCTGCCAATGTACTGGCACACAAACCCACTGTATGGCAATCGGCACATTATCCTATTAGCACATTATTTTCAATGATCTTCATGAAAAGCTCTCATGCGTTCCTCCATCACCGGATAAAGTTCATCGCGCATCCGTGACGTACAGGCGCGGACACCTTCCTGCTCGCTGCCGGTAGTAGAAAGCGAGATGCTGCTTACCCCATAATACAATAACTCCCGGAGCAATTCACCCCCTGTCATATTTCCGTAACCAATGGTAAAGAAGAAACCATCTCCCACCACCTGGGTAGCATCATAGTCATATACGATATGGAAACCATTGTCGGTAAATATTTTCTTCATGCGTTCCGCACGACGGGCATATTCGCGGGTATCTTCCACAAAATTGATTTTACCTTCGGTAGACAGACGGAGCATTTCAGCGTATGCATACTGAGTGGAAGCCGTACATCCCGAAGTAATCATATAAAGAATGGAAGCAATCAGCGTAGGACCGAACACCCCTGCATCTTTATACCGTTCTGCCAAGGCAGGGAACTGGCGGTCGAACAGTTTGTCGCTGATACATGCCAATGCCATACGCTGTCCGGCATAACTGAATATCTTGGAAGAAGAAAGCATCAGGATATAATTATCCGTATATCTTGCCACAGTGGGCGGATAAGGCGGTTCGAAAGGATGCCCCATATCCCGACGGAAGTCCATGCAGAAATAAGCCAGATCTTCCATGACAATCACATCATACCGGGTTGCCAGTTCACCGATTATCTGCAACTCCTCCTCTTCCAGACAAATCCATGCCGGATTATTCGGATTAGAATAGATAATCGCTGCTATATCGCCTTTACTCAGGAAACTTTCCAATTTCTCACGCAAGGCCTGTCCACGATAATGATAGATATCAAACTCTTCCCACTCCACGCCGATAATGCGAAGCTGGGATTTCTGAATAGGAAATCCGGGATCAATGAACAATACCTTGTCTTTCCCCGGAATACGCTGCGTACAGGCTATGAACGAGCCGAATGAACCCGCCACCGACCCGGTGGTAGGCACACAAGCGCGCGGAGAGATATCCAGATTCAAGAAAGCTTTTACAAAACGGGAAGCCTCCTTTTTCAACTCGGGCACTCCTGCGGCAGCCGGATATTGCGATCCGACTCCCCTGTCCAAAGCAGCTTTCTCCGCTTCAATCCCTATCTGATTGGCGGCAAGACCGGGAGATCCCTGATCCATGCGGATAAAAGGAATCCCCGTTTCCTTTTCCAGATACTGGGCTACCAACAACACATCACCGATAGTAGCCTGTGCAAGATTGGCGATGTGCAGTTCCTTCACCGCCTTCTCCACTAATTCTTCACTAAATATCTTCATGGCATTACCAGTTCTTTACCGCATTCAATCCTATATCAAAAGCCTTCTGATTCATTTCAACAATCTTCTCACCTTTTGCGGCAAACACACGCCCTATGCTTTCGCGCAACTGTTCCGGTGATACGATTTCAATATACTTCGCAGCCATGCCCAGCAGAATCACATTCGCGCATTTAGGCATACTGTTTTCTTTTGCCATATCCTCTATTTCCAACTTCACCACATGCGGAAGACTCTCCAAAGCCCTCATCAGATCCACTTCTTCAGGATAGTCGGGAATGTTCTTGAAAGGATTAGCGGAAGTAATCACCCAACCTTCTTCCTGCAAGTAAGGCAGATAACGCAACGCCTCCATCGGTTCCATGGAAATAATCAGATCCGCCTCACCCTGAGCGATCAGATCCGAATAAATCGTTTCGTCGGACAAACGCAGATTGGACTGTACATCTCCTCCGCGTTGGCTCATACCGTGTACCTCGGCCTGCTTCAAATTGATGCCTTCTGCCGTAGCAGCTTCTCCTATAATAGTAGCGATAGTCAGGATACCCTGTCCTCCTACGCCCGAAAGTATGATATCTTTTCTCATGCCTTATCTGCTTTTTTCTGTCTTAGTTTACGATTCAATGTCTGGATACACTCTCTGCGCGGAATAATGACAGACACCCCTTTATATTCTATTTCCTCACGAATGGTACGGGTGATTTCTTCCATATTCTTCGGCAACGGGACCACCACACGCACATGTTCGGGTTCCACTCCTAATCCCAGGCAGATCGCTTCGAATTTGTTCGTACCGGCAGAATCCTGTCCGCCGGTCATGGCGGTAGTCAGGTTATCCGAAATCACCACCGTGATATTGGCATGGTCATTCACCGCATCCAGCAGACCGGTCATACCGGAATGAGTGAAGGTAGAGTCACCGATAACAGCAATGGCCGGAAATACCCCTGCATCGGAAGCACCTTTGGCCATGGTTATGGAAGCACCCATATCCACACAACTGTCGATAGCACGGAACGGGGGCAACGCACCTAATGTATAGCAACCGATATCACCGAAAATGCGTGCATCCGGATATTCCGCAGCCACCTTGTTCAATGCATCATACACATCCCGATGACCACATCCCTGACACAATGCAGGCGGACGCGGCATCACCACCTGAGACTTGCCAAACGGACGTTTGATTCCCCATCCGATCGCCTCGCCCACATTATCCGGAGTCAATTCACCGGTACGCGGCAAAGTTTCCGTCAAGCGTCCCTTTACCTCATAGTCCGAGGAAAGTATCGCTTTTACCTGCTCTTCCACAAACGGCTGGCCATCTTCCACTACCAGAACATATCCGCAACGGTCTGCCATCGTCCTGATTTCTTCAGCCGGCAACGGATACTGCGAAACTTTCAATACCGGAATATGGCAACTGTCCGTATCCGCCTCCTTCACATAATTATAACCGATACCACAGGCTATCACTCCGAATTCATAATCATATTCGGGATTCAACCCTTCCAGATAATTATAAGGAGATTTGGAGGAAGCTTCTTCCAGCTTCTCCTGCTTTTTCACTAGATCCAGATATTGTTTACGCGCATTACCCGGCAGCAATACCCAGTGGGCACGTTCATGGTCAGGATTCAACTGATTTTCCTCACGGATATCGGCTACTTCCACACCGGCACGCGAATGTGCCAGACGGGTAACCACACGCATCAGCACCGGCAACTTCAGTTTTTCCGAGAGTGTATATGCGTAATCCATCATATCGTATGCTTCTTGTTGGGAAGACGGTTCCAGCATGGGAATCATAGCAAATTTTCCATAAAAACGTGAATCCTGCTCGTTCTGTGACGAGTGCATGGAAGGGTCATCGGCAGCCAGCACCACCAGACCACCGTTCACGCCGGTTATGGCAGAATTGACAAACGCATCGGCAGCCACGTTCATGCCTACATGTTTCATACATACCAAAGCACGTTTTCCTGCGTATGACATACCCAATGCAGCCTCCATGGCCGTTTTTTCATTGGTACACCAAGTGCTGTGCAATTTTCTTTCCTTTGCCAAAGGATTATTCTGGATAAACTCTGTGATTTCAGTGGACGGTGTACCCGGATAGGCATATACACCCGATATGCCGGCATGTATCGCTCCGAGGGCAATTGCCTCATCGCCCAACAATAATTTCTTTTCAGCCATTATCTATTATTTTGTTAATTGTTTCATATCAATGTAAAGGGGTCTGCATCATCCAATACCGGGAATTTCTTCCTGAAAGCCTGCAATGCCTCCATATCGATATCAGCCGATACCGCACTTTCCCTGCTCCACGGACATTCGGCTATCGTTTTTCCGTAGGGATCGATGATGGCGCTGCCACCCGAATATTCACAGGCAGGATCAGTTCCCATGCGGTTCACTCCGGCCACATAGCACTGGTTCTCAATAGCCCGCGCCCGAAGCAGCGCGCTCCAGGCATCCACACGGGGAGTGGGCCAGCTTGCCACATAAAGTATCATGTCGTAATCCCCCAGGTTGCGTGACCAAACAGGGAAACGGAGGTCATAACATACTTCCAAAAGAATACGTACCCCACGGAAGTTCACCACCACACGCTCTGTGCCGGCAGTGAAACGCTTGTGTTCGCCCCCGAAGGTGAACAAATGTTTCTTATCATAATGCTGCACGGCTCCGTCCGGATGGACAAAGTAAAAACGATTATAATAGTTTCCATTCTCACATACTGCTACACTGCCTGCAATAGCACAATTCCGCTCGGCTGCCTTACGCTTCATCCAGTGCAGGGTTTCACTGTCGGCGCTCTCCGCAATTCCTTCGGGTTGCGTACAAAAACCGGTGGAAAACATTTCGGGTAAAACAAACAGATCAGCATCCAGCAGACAGCTTATCGCTTCGTCCGCCCTTGCTATATTGGCCTGTGGATTGGCCCATTCTATATTTCTCTGTAGAATTGTTATTTTCATTGTTTTTCATATTATAAGACCCACAAAGGTAACAAATATAATAAGATAGCAAGCATTTTATTACTAACTATTTCCTTTCACTCCCTTTTTTCTTACATGTTTTCATAAATATCCCCTATTTATTCCTCGATAAAAAAAGAGGAAGCGTCCTCTTCTGAGATTACGCTTCCTCCATCCATACTAATTAAATCTTAACTTTGCAGCCTGAAGACTACAGGAACAGTGTATTTCACCCTCACTGCTTTTCCTCTTTGCTTGCCGGGCTTCCATTTTGGCATGGAACTGATCACGCGGATTGCTTCCTTGTCCAGATACGGATCCACACTCTTCACCACTACCGGATTCAGGATCTCTCCATGAACACCCACAACGAACTGCACCACTACCCTTCCTTGAACTCCCTGCTCGGCACTGACGGTAGGATATTTGATGTTTTCACTCAGATACCTCATCAAATCAGCATTACCGTTACGAAATACCGGCATCTCTTCCACCACCACAAATTCCACATTTTCATCCACTACTTCTTCGGGTACTTCAATAGGGGTCGGTATAATTACCGGAGCATCCGTAGGGTCTGAAGCTGCAATATCGGTTTCTGTTTCCGTCGAGTTATTATCCACTATATTGAGCTCTTCCGGGTTGACGGCAGCCGGCGGAGGCGGTGGCGGCAGAGGTTTATCCTGATTATAGGTTACAGGAACTAATTCTTCAAAGAAATCCGGGTCACTGACTAAATCACTGATCGCGTAAGTTACATTACGTTCAGTCCATTCGAACGAAACAAACATAAACGACAGCGTCACAATGAGACCCATGAACAGCCAACGGGACTTACCCTTTTCAAGGTCGGCTCTTCGTGCTTTTTTCACTTCCATAACAAGTGTTTTTTAAATTAGACAATATGTGAGTAAAAATCTCAGTGTCCGCTTTTAAACTGGAAGTAAGATAGTAAAAATATAGATAAGTTAAAAGAAAAAGGAGTGTCTTATATTATTTTTTAATATAAAACACCCCAAATTCAATTCCGTTAAACAATTAATTAAAAATCAGCTGTTTATTTAGTTAATATTCAATTTTACGTTAACATATCCTGCTTACTCTACGGCAATGCCGGTTTCTGCCAATACAGACATCTTTTATCACAAACTCACCATCTCCTGCAGAATACCTACCGCCGTCTCTACCGTTTCCACATTCTTGACTACCATACTACGCTTGCCGTTCTGCTCACGCAAATTGCAGTAACGCGGATTCTTGCTCATGTAATCAATCACCTTGCCAAAAGCCGCACTTTGATAATAAGGACTTTCCTGATTACTGATAAAGAACAAAGTCATTCGTCCGGCTTTCAAGAATACTTTTTCCACCCCCAACCGTTTAGCCAATCTGCGCAAAGGTACGATACGCAGAAGTTCCAGCCCTTCGGGAGGAACCTTTCCGAAACGGTCCTCCAACCGTGCCTTGAAAGCGAGCAGGTCCTTATCCAATTCCAATCCGTCCAGTTCACGATAAAGCAACATACGTTCGCTGCTGCTGGGGATATACTCATTGGGGAAAAGCAATTCCAAATCACTTTCCACCTGACATTCATCCACAAAGTTCTCGCCACTGATTTTCTCTTCTCCCGCTGCCTGCAACTCCTCTGCATAAAGATCGGCAAACTCATCCTCTTTCAACTCTTTCACCGCTTCGGCCAGTATCTTCTGATAAGTTTCATAACCCAAATCGGCAATGAAGCCACTCTGCTTCGCCCCCAGCATATTTCCTGCTCCACGGATATCCAAATCCTGCATGGCTATATGGATACCGCTGCCCAAATCACTGAAATTCTCAATGGCTTGAAGACGGCGCTTTGCCTCGGGAGTCAGTGAAGTCAATGGAGGCGCCAACAAATAACAGAATGCTTTTTTATTGCTTCTTCCCACACGTCCACGCATCTGGTGCAAATCACTCAATCCAAAATTCTGCGCCTGGTTGATGATAATCGTATTGGCATTCGGTATATCAATGCCACTCTCGATAATGGTGGTTGCCAGCAGCACATCATAATCATAGTTCACAAAGTCGAAAATAATCTTCTCCAGCTTTTCGGGCTCCATCTGTCCATGACCTATGCAGACACGGCAATCGGGTATATTCCGCTTGATCATGGATTCCAATTCTACCAGATTCTGTATGCGGTTATTGACAAAGAATACCTGTCCGTTACGGCTCATTTCAAAATTGATCGCTTCCGTTATGATATCTTCATTAAAGGTATGCACCTCTGTCTGAATGGGATAACGGTTGGGAGGCGGAGTCTGAATGACAGAAAGATCACGGGCGCCCATTAACGAGAACTGCAAAGTACGGGGGATGGGGGTAGCGGTCATAGTAAGTGTATCCACATTCACTTTCATCTGACGCAACTTCTCTTTCACACTAACTCCGAACTTCTGTTCCTCATCAATGATCAGCAATCCTAAATCTTTGAACTTAACGCTTTTACCGATGATTTTATGTGTACCGACCAAAATATTTATTTTTCCATCCGCCAGTTCCTTCACTATTCTGGAAACATCTTTCGCACTGCGGGCACGGCTCAAATAATCCACCTTACATGGAAAATCTTTCAACCGTTCGCTGAAAGTCTGAAAGTGCTGATAGGCCAGCACCGTAGTGGGAACCAGCACAGCCACCTGTTTGTTATCAGCCACAGCCTTGAAAGCAGCACGAATAGCCACTTCAGTCTTTCCGAAACCCACATCACCACACACCAGACGGTCCATAGGACGGTCGCTCTCCATATCGGCTTTGGCATCCTGAGTCGCCTTCAACTGGTCGGGGGTATCCTCATAAATAAAGCTCGCCTCCAATTCATGTTGCATAAAACTGTCGGGACTATACGAGAATCCTTTTTCCTGTTTACGTTGCGAATACAGTCTGATCAGGTCACGGGCTATATCTTTGATTTTGCTCTTGGTACGCTCTTTCATTTTTTCCCACGCACCGGTCCCCAATTTGTTCAGGCGGGGAGTTTCTCCCTCCTTCCCTTTATACTTGGATATTTTATGCAGGGAATGAATGGAAACAAATACCACATCCTCATTCTGATAAATAAGTTTAATCACTTCCTGGGTAGTATTTCCATTCGGAATGCGTACCAATCCGCCAAAACGGCCTACACCATGATCTATATGTACCACAAAGTCACCCGGCTCAAACTGGCTCAACTCTTTTAAGGTCAATGCCACCTTACCGCTACGCGCCTTGTCACTACGAAGATTGTATTTATGGAAACGATCAAAAATCTGATGGTCTGTAAAAAAGCAGCTTTTCAATACATTATCTGTAAAGCCCTCATGTAAAGTCTTGTTGACCGGAATGAACGTAATATGATCGCCACGCTCCTCAAAGATATCTTTCAGACGCTTTGCCTGCTTCTCACTATCGGTACATATATATAAGGTGTAACCTCGTTTCTGATAATCAGTGAATGAAGTGCTTACCAAATCAAAATTCTTATGAAAAATAGGCTGGACCGTCGTATCGAAAGCCAACGTTGCCTGTGGAGTTCCTGTAGGTTTGTTACCAAATTCAATCCGTTTGAAATCCAAAGCCCGTACTGTAAATTCCGCCCCGTCTATCAGCTTCAGTTCCAAATTCATCAGTTCCGTCTTCTCTCCCTCGTATGCGGCAAGCGCCTGAGGAGAGAGTGCCTCCTCCCGTACTACCTGTATTCTTTCACGTACCCAAAGAAAGTCTTTCATTGCCAGAACTGTTTCCCGAGGAATGAATTCAAAGAAAGACACCCCGCTCTTGTCGGCGGCATTCGTCAGCTCGGGCACGATGGCAATGCTCTGTTTCTTCTCTTTCGAAAGCTGGTTTTCCACTTCAAAAGTACGGATGCTGTCTACCTCGTCACCAAAAAAGTCAATACGGTAAGGATACTCGGAAGCAAAAGAGAAGACGTCAATAATACTACCGCGTACAGCATATTGCCCCGGTTCATAAACATAATCTACATGCTCGAATCCGTAACCGGCCAGCACTTCCGTGATAAACTCTGTGTCCACATGCTCACCCACACCAAGTTTTAACGTCTTGTCCATCAGTACCTCTTGTGATACCACTTTCTCCGCCAACGCTTCGGGATAAGTCACCACACATAGCGGATCGCCTTTCTGTAAACGGCTCAACACTTCCGTACGCAGGATCTCATTGGCTGCATCTTTCTGCCCATATTTAACAGCCCGACGATACGAGGATGGAAAGAACAAAATATGCTCATCACCGTTCACCTGTGTCAGGTCATGATAAAAGTAACCCGCTTCCTCCAAGTCACCCAGTACAAATACAAATGTCTGTTTATTCTCTCTAAGAAAGGAGGAAACAAATAAAGCTGCCGCAGAAGCATGTAATCCTCCCAGGAAAATAGTCCTCACTGAGGAATCTTCCAATAACGCAGCCAGTCCCTTAGTGTTAGGATGACCGGCATAAATACGTTGCAATTCCGAAATATCCATATCTTTTTTTAAGATGGGGACAAAATTAAAGAAATATCTGATTACTTCCTCCTTTTTTTGCCAACTATTCAAGATTTTCCTATTTTTGTACGCTAATATATAACCCCATGGAAACAAAAGCAATAAACACAAAATTGAAAGGACACGCACGTGTAGATGTAGCTGATGTGCTACGCGGACTGGCAGTGATGGGAATCATCATCCTGCACTCTATCGAACATTTTAATTTCTACTCATTTCCCGATACAGCCGGACAAAGTGCGTGGCTGAACTTCTCGGACAAAGCCATTTGGAACGGGTTATTCTTCATGTTCGGCGGAAAAGCATACGCCATATTCGCTTTACTTTTCGGTTTTAGCTTTTTTATTCAAGATGACAACCAACGCCTACGGGGCAATGATTTCCGTCTACGTTTTTGTTGGCGGTTAATTCTTCTTTTCCTGATAGGTAATATCAATGCCAGTTTTTTCACAGCGGAAGTGCTGGTCCTTTATTCTTTAGTAGGTTTCATCCTGCCACTGACTTGCCGGCTGAAAGACAAATGGATATTTGCATTGGCATGTCTGCTATTGATCCAGCCATTGCCGCTTTATTATGTAATACGTGCCTGTCTCGATCCGGAATTTGTTACTCCGGCCATCCCCACCCGCAGCTTCTGGAATGCAACTTTTGCAGTGCAAAGCAATGGTAATTTTCTGGAAACCATCCGTGTCAATTTATGGGAAGGACAGTTGGCAAGCCTTGCCTGGGCCTGGGATCACGGACGGGTATTCCAAACAGCCGCCCTTTTCCTGCTCGGTATGCTGATAGGGCGCAAGGAACTTTTTTTGAAAGAGCACTTGAAGGTATGGAACAAGGTACTTGCAGGCTCACTCGTCGCATTTTTCCCTTTATATGGATTGGGCAATATGCTACCGGACTTTATCACAAATAAATCCATTCTGACCCCTCTTTCACTAATCATCACCTCGCTTTCCAATTTTGCATTTATGCTGATTCTGGTATCCGGTGTCGTCTTCGCTTTTTACAAGACAAACTTACACGACGGATTAATGAAAATAACGCCATACGGAAAGATGAGCCTTACCAATTATATTACTCAAAGTATAGTAGGTTCCATGTTATACTACAACTGGGGATTTGCATTGCACAATCAGTTTGGTATCACAGCCAGCTGCCTGGCAGGAATAGTTTTCTTCATCTTGCAATTCTCTTTCTGCCGCTGGTGGATGAATCACCACTCTCACGGCCCGATGGAATATATATGGAAACGGGCAACCTGGCTGAAATAAGCCAAGAACCGAAGTCTGCCCGCATTTGTTTATAAAAGACATACAAATAGAACTTTAAAATATGCGCGAAGAAATCATAAAACTATTAGACCAATATCGGTTAAAAGAAGCATTATCCCAAATGACAGGATATGCCACCCATACTTCCGACTGGCAATTAAAGAATGAGCTAGAAGCCCTGCAAACGTCATACGACCTGATGCTGCAATATACTTCAAAAGGGATGAAAGATCCCAATAAGGTGGAAATATACCATAAAATGTTACGCACGGCATACGAACTGGCCGACCGTATCCATATAGCCGTACAGGCAACACAAAATTACGGAGCCTATTATGACACAATGCGCACTTTTGTCCAAAGCCCTCCTCACAGCTATGCCGAATTACAAATGCAACTGGAGGCGTATACAGAAGATATGGCTACAGCACCATTGATATATACCACCGAGGCCAAAAGAAATGAAGAAATGGATGCCATGAGAAAACGTCACGAAACAGCTGTAGACGAATTATTTGAAAAAATATGGGTATCCACCCGGTGGAGTGAATCGGAATATGCTGAAGCGCAAACTTTGTTCAACTCACTATTGATCCAAGTCAACGACCTTTCCATAATGGTCAGCGCCGTTACCATGAGCCTGCTACAAATATTCGACATCCGCAAGTTCATGTTTCTATTGAACGCCTATACCCATCAGGATACCATGCTGAATCAGCGGGCTATTGCAGGGATCGCACTAACATGCTACTATTATGAAAAGCGTATCCTTCAATACCCTGAAGCCGTGTCGCGCATAAATGAACTGAATGAAAATTCCGAGTTCATCAAAAACCTGCATCATATCCAGATTCAATTATTGCAATCTTCCCGTGAAACCCGAAAGATAGACAAGAAGATGCGTGAAGAAATCATTCCCGAAATGATGAAAAATCCCAAACTTAATTTGGAAGGACTGGATGAAGATGCCGAAGATCATAATCCGGAATGGGAAGAATGGATTGACCGTTCAGGCATTACCGATAAATTGCGCGAATTAGGTGAACTGCAAATGTCCGGGGCAGATGTGTATATGAGTACCTTTTCACAGCTGAAACAATTCCCGTTTTTCCGCAAAATTTCTCACTGGTTCTATCCTTTTGATCCCCAATATCAGGATATCGCCAAATTATCTCTCGGAAATGACGAACAAAAAATCTCTCTGCTCAACATTTTGATGAATTCGGATGTATTCTGCAATTCCGACAAATACTCTTTTTGTTTTACCATGTTACAAATGCCGGAAAGCCAAAGGAATCTCATGCAGCAACAATTGAACGGACAACATGAAGCTTCTGAAGAACTGAAAGAACGTTTAAAAGAGATGTCACAATCAAAAGCCCGCGCTGAATTCGTGAGCCGGCAATACATTCATGACCTCTACCGTTTCTTCAAATTATGGTCAAGAAGACATGAAATACATGACATTTTTGAGGACACTCTGGACTTATGGAATAAAGAAGCATTGTCTCAAGCCTTGTTACACAAAGAGTATATCAACAAACTGGCAGATTACCTATTCACACACGACGACTTGGCAGAAGCCGGAATTCTCTATGATAAATCAATTGAATTATACAATCGTAAAAATGCCGAATTATGGCAGAAAGCAGGTTTCATTTATCAGAAAATCGGTTCCTATAAAAAAGCGATAGATTATTACCTGCAATCAGATCTGCTGATCCCTGATAATACATGGAATAACCGCCATTTGGCACAATGTTATAGAAAAGAGGGAAACTACCCAAAAGCTTTGGAATATTATAACAAGGTGGAACAGGCACAGCCCGACAGTCTGAATCTGGCACTACAAATAGGACAATGCCTGATGGCACTGGAACGATACGATGAAGCACTGGCTTATTTCTTCAAAGTGGAGTATCTGGATAAAAAGCCACAGAATGCCCGACGCGCCATCGGATGGTGTTCCTTCATTACCGGCAACCATCAACAAGCCAAGAAATATTACGACTTGCTGATATCCGAGCCCAAGCCCATTATGGAAGACTGGATGAATGCAGGACATGTGTATTATATCCTGAATGAAACAGAAAAATCAATAGAATATTATCGCAAAGCCCAGGAACTATGCGACAGTCATGATGAGTTTGTCCGCCTTTACCAAATAGATAAGAAAGACTTGATAAAGCAAGGCGCCAATGAAGTAGACTTGTTTATACTTCCCGATGAATTAATTTAAAGGATTATAAGATAAATCTATTCGGGATAGAAGTTTGGTATAATTATATAAAACTTCTATCCTGACCGGATTCTCATCATCCAGACGATAATTGGCATGCACATTATAAGTGCTTAAACCATGATTCATACAATATCCGATATCATTAGGTAAGGCTGTTCTATTCCTCAACTGCCCAAGATTCAATAAAAAATAGAAGAAACTATCCACCCCATCATAATCAATCACATAAGCCTGTAAATTCAGATTCGCCTGATAGTTGATGTTATTATCATAATTATAATAAGTATGACAACTGGACACACTATCATTTGCCTCAGTAAAAACAGTCATCACCTCCTTCAACCGTCCCAACTGATCAAAAACATATTTTCCTTGCACTTTCTTCAAGAAACGATAATCGGAAGTAGCACGATAATCAGAATTGATAAAAATAGTATCTCCTTTATAATCATAGACAGTCTGTTTATCAGCTTCATAAACCTCTTCTCCTACCTTCAACATACAACGGGCCCTACTCTCCCTCGCCTTGCCTTTTCCTATTTGAAACGTAACATTGCAAAGCTTATTGCCGGTATTCAAACAATCCATCTGTCCGATGGTTATCTGGTCGCCCTCATACCTTACCGGGGTATCCCCATACTTTATAATTTTACCATCACGATCATATTCCAATTTCAAAACTTGTTCTTCCTCTCCCGTTAAATCGGTGACCTTAGTCACATATGTGTCAGCTTTTTTTTCTTTACAACCATCAGCAACAAACAAGAGAACTAACAAAGAAATATATTTTACAAACAACTTTATTTTCATAAGTCAAGTATCATCTCTATGCAAATAAAATAAAAAATATTAGAACTAAGTACAATTTGGAGCTTTTTAACTCAACTTCTTTACCCCCACTCTGTTTTAAACAGCAATTATAATAAGAAAGAAATATGGAATGGGTTATACATCTTTTGAGACAGCATTCAGAACTGGCGATTTTTCTGACAATCGCCGCAGGCTTCTGGATTGGAAAAATGAAAATAAAACAATTCAGTTTGGGAATCGTCACCAGTGTATTGCTAGTAGGGGTATTAGTGGGACAGCTTAACATTACAATAGAAGAACCGGTGAAATCCGTGTTTTTTCTTTTATTCCTTTTTGCTATCGGATACAAAGTGGGACCACAATTCTTTCGCGGACTGAAAAAAGATGGTTTACCTCAAGTAGGATTCGCCGCGCTCATGTGTATAGGTTGTTTGATTATCACTTGGTTATTAGCTATCTTAATGGGATATAATGCCGGTGAAGCAGCCGGGTTACTGGCCGGAGCACAAACTATCTCTGCCGTCATAGGAGTAGCAGAAGATACCATAAACGGACTCAACATATCCTCTTCCCAAAAAAGTGATATGATTAATATCATTCCCGTGGCATATGCTGTAACTTACATTTTCGGTACGGCAGGCTCTGCCTGGGTCCTCTCTTCTTTAGGTCCTAAAATGTTGGGAGGATTAGAAAAAGTGAAAGCCGCTTGCAAAGAGTTGGAAACCCGGATGGGTACCAGTGAAGCAGACGAGCCCGGATTTGAACAGGCCCGCCGTCCGGTAGTTTTTCGTGCTTACCGCATAGAGAACGATTGGTTTGGCAACGGCAAGACTGTTGACCAGCTAGAATCCTATTTTATTTCACAAGGGAAAAGATTGTTTGTTGAAAGAATGCGACATGGAGCTTCCATTGTCAATGATATTATTCCCGGACAATTATTACAAAAAGGGGACGAAGTGGTACTGAGCGGAAGAAGAGAATTCGCCATTGGTGAAGAAGACTGGATTGGAGAAGAAATCGTCGATCCGCAACTGCTTGACTTCCCTGTGGAAGTACTCCCTGTCATGATACACAAAAAGCCATATTCCAACCAAAAATTGGACTTCATACGCCGTCAAAGCTTTATGCATGGCGTCAGTATACGCCGTATCAAACGGGCAGGCATTGATATCCCTGTTTTTGCACAAACCACTATCGACTGCGGAGATACTTTGGAATTGGTCGGCCTGAAAAAAGAGGTGGAATCTGCTGCAAAAGAACTAGGATACATAGACCGCCCCACCAATGCCACCGATATGATATTTGTAGGACTCGGCATTTTACTGGGAGGTATCATCGGAGCACTTGCAATCCATATCGGCGGAGTACCTATTAGCCTGAGCACTAGTGGAGGAGCCTTGATAGCCGGATTAGTATTTGGCTGGTGGCGCAGCAAACGCCCTACCTTCGGACAAATACCGGAATCCTCTTTATGGGTGCTGAATAATGTAGGCTTGAATATGTTCATCGCCGTAGTCGGCATTTCTGCAGGACCCAGTTTTGTACAAGGACTAAAAGAAGTAGGTCCTATGTTGTTTATCATAGGTGCGTTGGCCACCTCCTTGCCTCTATTATTAGGGCTGATTCTAGCCAGATATGTATTCAAGTTCCATCCCGCCCTCTCTTTGGGGTGCACGGCAGGAGCCCGTACTACCACTGCTGCATTGGGCGCCATACAAGAAGCAGTAGGCAGCGAAACACCTTCTTTAGGATACACCGTGACCTACGCCGTAGGAAATACACTACTCATCATATGGGGAGTGGTCATTGTATTATTAATCAACTAAAAAACTAAACTCATACATTATGGAATATTTAAGTGATAAAAGCAGCGTTGCCCGAATGGACAAGAATTTGGAAAAGATCAGTCCCTTCGAATTAAAAAACCGTTTGATTGAAATGGCAGATGAAAGTGTGAAGAAAATGGCGCACGTCATGCTGAATGCAGGCAGAGGTAATCCCAACTGGATTGCAACGGAGGCTCGTGAAGCATTCTTTGCCTTGGGCGGTTTTGGCATTGAAGAGTGTCGCCGGGTCATGGACATGCCCGAAGGCATTGCCGGTATTCCTCAAAAAACAGGCATAGCCCAACGTTTTGAGGAGTACCTGAAAAAGCATGAAGGAAATGCGGGGACAGATCTATTGAAACGTACCTATAATTATATGCTGATGGAACATGCAGCCGATCCGGACGAACTGGTACACGAATGGACCGAAAGTATTGTAGGCGACCAATATCCTATGCCTGACCGCATCTTGAAATATACAGAAATTCTAGTACAGGATTACCTGAATCAGGAAATGTGCAACGGGCAACCCCCGCAAGGTAAATTCGATTTATTCGCCACCGAAGGCGGAACAGCAGGGATGTGCTATGTATTCGACTCGCTGGAAGAAAATTTCCTGCTACACAAAGGAGATAGTATAGCATTGATGGTTCCTATCTTTACACCCTATATCGAGATACCCGAATTGACACGTTACGATTATGATGTGCTCAATATTCCTGCAAGTACTCTAAATGAAGAAGGACTTCATACCTGGCAATACAAAGTGGAAGATATCAATAAACTGCGAGACACGAAATACAAAGCCTTGTTTATTGTCAATCCAAGCAATCCACCCAGTTATCAGTTGAACAAAGAATGCGTAGATGCCCTGAAAGACGTAGTAACACGCTGGAATCCCAATCTGATGATTATAACAGATGATGTATATGGTACTTTTGTTCCCGGCTTCCGCAGCCTGATGGCTGATTTGCCACAGAACACAATTTGTGTCTACTCTTTCTCCAAATATTTCGGAGCGACCGGTTGGCGCCTTGCTGTAATTGCCTTACATGAGAAAAATGTATTCGACAGAATGATTGCCAATCTGCCCCGCAAACGAAAAAGCGAACTAACCAAACGGTATGGCAGCTTGAGTATGCAAGTAGAAAACATGAAATTCATTGACCGTATGGTAGCAGACAGCCGTCAAGTAGCCTTGAACCATACAGCAGGATTGTCTTTGCCACAACAAATGCAGATGTCACTCTTTGCTTCTTTTTCATTGCTGGACAAAGAAAATACATATCGTCATGCCATGCTTAATTTAATCCATACCCGTCTGAAAGCATTATGGGACAACACAGGATTCATTCTCCCCGACGATCCACTAAGGGCCGGTTATTATTCAGAAATAGACATGCTGGTATGGGCCAAGAAATTTTACGGAGATGAATTCGTACAACATCTGCAGACAACTTATAATCCATTGGACGTAGTATTCCGCCTTGCCAATGAAACAGGCCTGGTCGTATTGAATGGTGGTGGATTCGACGGACCCGAATGGAGTGTACGTGTATCACTTGCCAACCTGAACGAGAAAGATTATATCAAAATCGGACTCAGTATCCGCAGAATTCTGAATGAATATGCTGACAAATGGAAATCTGAAAAGAAATAAAAAATTAAGAACGTCCGCCGTGAAGTCTGCTTGACCTAACCGGCGGATTTCTTTTTTATATAAAGGTTTTTTGGATTATTTATTCCAAACCTTATCCCTACTTTAAAATAAAATCCCTAGCTTTGCAGATCGAAAAAGGAATTAGATTATGAAGCATATACGGAGCACTTTTTTTCTTCTAACCACTTTATTTATAATGGCTTCATGTGGCGAAGACCGCAGTGGGGAATACTATGCATTAATTGGAGAGAATGTATGGATAGAACAAATAATGAAAGAGCATTATTTGTGGTATGACAGTATTCCGGCAATAAAGGAAACGGACTATTTTGCCGAACCGGAAGACTTCCTGCAAAAATTGGTTTATACCAAGGCACAAAACGGAAAAGGAGACCCGTATTCGTATATAGAAATAAAGGACGCTTCCGATGCGGCACGTTCCTACCTGCAACGTACTTCTACTTACGGATTTGATTTTGAATTAATGACCGATCCCACCGGAATCTCATCACACGTATTTGCCCGTATTTTATTCGTACTGCCCAATTCACCGGCCTCAGAAGCCGGATTGGAACGAGGGAACTGGATATCAGCCATTGGCAAAGAAGAACTGACCAACAATAATTACGGATATCTGATGGAAGGCGGCAATACAACTTTCGCCAGAGAAAGCTTGGTTTTTGATGAGGAAGGCAATTCCAGCTGGATTGCAACAGATACAGTCAAAGTAGCGGCATCACGCCCCGTAGAATTGAATCCGTTCTATATAGATACAGTATATGAAGTATCCGAAAAAAAAATAGCCTATATGGTCTACAATGAATTCAGTACAGGCCCCAATAACCAGGCAACAGATACAGAATACAGGGAACAGATGAAACAGATATTCGCCCGGTTCAAGGGACAGTCACCCGATGCTTTTATTCTGGACTTACGCTACAATCCCGGTGGTTATTTGAGTTGTGCCACAGATTTAGGAAGTTATCTGGCACCTGCGGCAGATCTAGGGAAAGTATTTTGCACAACTTTGTATAATGACATCAGTGACCCGCAAAAAATTGATTTCCCTCTCAATACAGGACTTGCTTCCGAAAACTTGAACTTAAGCAAGCTCTACGTACTGACAAGCAAATTTACTGCATCGGCCTCAGAAGCAGTCATAAATTGTCTCCGTCCATATATAGGTACAGAAAATGTAGTGGTAATAGGTGAAACGACTGTTGGCAAAAATGTAGCCATGGAACCATACCGAGATGAGCGTTACAACTTTATTTTATGGCCGGTTGTGGCATACGTTCTCAACTCGGCAGGACAAGCCAACTATGTAAATGGAATCACTCCCGATTTCACATTGAGCGAACGTAATCTCATCTCCCCTCTCTACCCACTGGGAGACACCAAAGAGTATTTATTGAAGAACACCATAGCTTATATTACGACAGGAAGTATGCCCGACCTGCCACAAACAGAAGAACAAGTATCAAAAGGAAAAATTATCTATAACTCACTGATTCGAAGAAGTATGAACGGCATACGGCTACGGTAGTCCGATTTATCCAGATACAACGCCCTATTTATTAAAGACCGTGTTTAATGCATTTTAAACATAGTCTTGTTTTTTCTGAAAAGAGAACTTATTAAAAACAAAACGGGCATAACAAATGTTATGTACCCAAATAACCATTAAAAACCTGACTTAACAATGAAAAAAGTATTTATTGCAGCAGCTTTGGCTGCCATGATTGTTTCCTGTGGCTCTAAAGGAAACAAAAGTGCTGAAATAATAGCCGAAAGTGAAAGTGACTCTATTTTCGCTGTGAACGACAGCACACTGGGTGAATTACAAACATATAGCTATGAAGGTATTCTGCCAGCTGCCGATGCCGAAGGTATCAACTATCAACTGACACTTCAGGAGGCAGGCCAAGACTCACTGGGCACGTACAATCTGACGACCACTTATTTAGGAACAAAAGATGGTAACCAGGCATTTACCGACAGTGGTACAGTTGTAACTATTATTGGAATTCCTAATGACAGCACCGCTATCGTTTATCAATTAATTTCCGCTACTCCGGGACACGAAAAGACAAACTTTCTGGCAGAGGGTGACAGTGCACTGACAATGATTGGCAAGGACTTCAAGAAAGCTGTTTCTAAACTAAATTACACTTTAAAAAAGAAACTCTAATTAACCTGGCTGCAAAAAAATTCACTAAAGAACAGACTGTTAGTGAACAAAAACATAAGCTGGCCGTTGTATGAGAGAAACTAGACGAAAAACAATTAGTATTAACTTAAACAAAAACTTGACATGAAAAAATTAATTCCTATCCTACTGGCGGTCTTTGCCTTGGTATCTTGCGAGAAAGACCCGGACATGGACAAATTGGACAATGAGTATCTGGTATTCACCAGTCATGACACTAGTACTAAGTTCAATGACTTCAGTACTTATTATATCCCTGACAGCATCCTGATCATCGGTGACAAGAAAGACCCTGAATACTGGAAGGACGAGAATGCACAGATCATCATCAATGCATTCAAGACTAAGATGAACGCTGCCGGCTACACCGCAGCTAATAAAGACGACGCCGACCTCGGCCTACAGGTAAGCTACGTAGCAAGTACTTATTATTTCCACGGTTACTATAATGACGGACCCTGGTGGGGCTATTATCCCGGTTATTGGTATCCCGGCTACTGGGGCGGCAATTGGGGAGGTGGATGGTACTATCCCTATCCTATCACTTACAGCTATAGCACCGGTTCATTGCTGGCCGACATGATTAATTTAAAGAATGCTCCGGAAGGACAAAAAGAAAAATTAACTGTTGTCTGGAATGCATACATCAGCGGGTTACTGGGCGGAAGTGGCAGTTTGAATGTAAACCGTACAACGACTGCCATCAACCAAGCATTCACTCAGAGTCCTTATCTGAAAAAATAAACGTAAGTGAAACAAGTATTCATTTAAAATAAAAAGGAAATATGAAAACTATAAAATATTTAACTCTCAGACTGATGGCGGTAGCCGCTATCGCCATAGCCTTTGCCCTGCCGGCAAAAGCACAGGTAACTCCGTTTACCTATTTCAATGTAGACTGGCAGTTCAACGCTCCTATCAGCAATAACTTTGCAAACAAAGCAAGCGGTTGGGGTATGAACTTCGAAGGTGGATATTATATACTGCCGGATTTGTCAATCGGTGCCTTTATCAATTATCATACCAATAATGAGTATATTTCACGTCAGACACTACCAATCAGCAACTCGGCAGCCCTGACAACCGACCAGCAACATTCCGTATTTCAGTTGCCTTTCGGTTTCGCAACACACTATCGCTTCAGTGACGGTGCATGCCAACCTTATATCGGATTGAAGCTGGGTGCCAACTATACCAAAATGTCCAGTGACTTTTACATTTACGAAGTGAAAGACAACACTTGGGGTTTCTATGTATCACCAGAAGTCGGTGTGAATATCTACCCCTGGACAAACAGTATCGGCTTCCATCTGGCAGCATTCTACAGCTACTCTACCAACAAGGGAACCGTATTTAACTATGATATGGATAAATTAAACAATTTCGGTTTCCGCCTTGGTGTGGCATTCTAAAGATTTCTAAACTATTCTGTTAAATAGGGGGATTATCCGTGCGCCAGGCAGGGGTAATCCTCTTTTTTTAATTAATAAAATTAAATTCTGACGGGAGTGTTAATATACTGTCTCTTATACACATCTGACGCTGCCGACGACTAGTC
>ENA-OZHW01000205-OZHW01000205.1-human-gut-metagenome-genome-assembly--contig:-NODE-205-length-28771-cov-13.258915_pt1 | contig 28771 bp, 31 predicted proteins | sample MGYA00244050_ERZ653694 | MGnify/ENA primary metagenome ERZ653694 (study PRJEB26926, sample SAMN06165242) | human gut metagenome | biome: ENVO:00009003; feature: ENVO:2100002; material: ENVO:00002003...
GGCTGCTTTCCATGATGCTGTCTTTGCCAGAGGACTGGAATTACACCACCCGTGGTCTTGCAAAGATCTGTAAGGAGGGCGTGGATGCCATAGGCGCTGCGTTGCGGGAATTGGAGGCTACCGGTTACATTGTGCGGCACAAGCTGCGTGACCGGCAGGGACGCATCAGCGATACAGAGTATGTCATATACGAGCAGCCACAGCTTAGAAAACCGGATACGGATTCACCAGATACGGAAAACCCGTATATGGATAAACCGGATACGGAAAAGCCCGCAGAATTAAATATAGAGAAATCAAATACTCAAAAACAAAATATTTATGGATCAAGTACCGATTCCATTCCCTTCCGGGATTGCGCGGCAGATTGTCTGCCGGAACGGAAAGGAAGGGATGCGATGTCACTCACAGAGATAGAGAGTTATCGGGAATTGATTCAGGAGAATATCGGGTATGAATACCTGTGTCAGCAGTATGAAACTTATCGGGAGGATTTGGATGAGATTGTGGAGCTGATCGTGGAAACGGTCTGTGCAAAGCGAAAGACCACTCGTATTGCAGGAAGCGATTTTCCGCATGAAATCGTTCGTTCCAGGTTCTTAAAGCTGGATAACTCGCACATTGAGTTTGTCATGGACTGTTTACAGAAGAACACAACGGAAATTCGTAACATGAAGCAGTATCTTCTGACCGTTCTGTTTAATGCACCGACCACGATAAGCAATCATTACACCTCACAAGTAAATCACGATCTGTATGGCGGCTGGTAAATGGTCGTTATTTTTATTGCCCGGAAGTGCCGGGAGAAAGGAGTAAGCATGATGTCTGAGGGAAAGACCATAGGGCAGCTGATGGAAGAAATGCGGGTAAAGGCAGGAGCGCAGAATTATCACGGTCATGGATATATGGACCTCCAGCGTTTTGCGGAGGACACCCGGCACATGATTATTTTTGATGTGCTGACGAACGATTCCCCTGTTGGCTGGAAAGGCGAACGAACCCGCCTGTTCCTGTCGGATACCGGTTATGAAAAAGCACTGGATAGTCAGGAAAAGGGGCAGATTAAGATTTTGAGCCACGCAAAGGTACGTCAGGGCAATCTGCACTATGACCGTTCTGACCAGTTACGCTAAGGAGGGCGGTATGAAGCGTTATCTTCTGCGGCGGCTGGTGGTTCCGCCTTAGCAAAAAAAGAGATTCCCTGCAAACTTCGTGGAAAGGAGGCGAGAAAATGCAGGAAGAAGTGGAAAACAGAACTTTGACGCTGGTTGTCAGTGGAACAAAGTTTACCGGCAGAATGTTTAAGGCTGCCATAAGCAAGTACATGGCACATCGAAAGGAAAAGAAGCTGGAAAAACAGAGAAGCCGTGATGCGCCGGTTGTTCCGCATGGAAAACAGACTGTGAAGCAGCTTGTCGGGCAGAATCAGGGAATATCAAACATTGAGATCACAGACCCCTCTATCAAGGAGTTTGAGAAAATCGCCCGGAAATATGGTGTGGATTATGCGGTGAAAAAGGACCGCAGCAGTTCTCCGCCAAAGTACCTGATTTTTTTCAAAGGCCGTGATGCAGATGCTCTGACAGCAGCTTTTACAGAGTACACCAACAAAAAGGTCAAAAAGGCAACGAAAACAGAGCGCCCGTCCGTACTGGCAAAACTTAACCAGTTCAAAGAGATGGTTAAAAATGCTGTGGTGTATCGCACCAAGCGAAAGGAGCTGGAACGATGAAAAAGACATTGAACATCAAAAAGCTCATTTTGCTGAATATGCCGTATATCCTGCTGGGGCTGTTTGCTACCAATTTTGGAGAGGCATGGCGAATGGCACAAGGGACGGATGCTTCAGAAAAGTTTCTTTCACTGATTGCGGTTCTGCCTGGGGCGCTGGAAAGTTTCTGGCCAAGCCTGCATCCATTGGACTTGTTGGTGGGGCTGTGTTGTGGAGGCAGTCTGAGGCTGGCGGTGTATCTTAAAAGCAAGAACGCCAAGAAATATCGACATGGTTTGGAATATGGTTCGGCCCGCTGGGGAACCCGTGAGGATATTGCACCTTACGTTGATCCTGTATTTCAGAACAATGTGATTCTGACGAAAACGGAGAGCCTGACCATGAACAGCCGCCCCAAGGACCCCAAGACTGCCAGAAACAAAAATGTACTGGTGATTGGCGGCTCCGGTTCCGGTAAGACCCGATTCTGGCTGAAACCCAACCTGATGCAGATGCACAGCTCCTATGTTGTGACGGACCCGAAGGGAACAATTCTGGTGGAGTGCGGAAAAATGCTCCAAAGGGGTGCGCCCAAGCTGGGGAAGGACGGAAAGCCCATGAAGGATAAGCACGGCAAGGTCATTTATGAGCCGTACCGAATCAAGGTCCTAAATACCATCAACTTCAAGAAGTCCATGCACTATAACCCCTTTGCATACATCCACTCGGAAAAGGATATTTTGAAGCTGGTGACAACGCTGATCGCTAATACCAAAGGCGAGGGCAAGGCCGGAGACGATTTCTGGGTCAAGGCGGAAACATTGCTGTATTGCGCATTGATCGGATATATCCACTATGAAGCTCCGGTGGAGGAGCAAAACTTCTCCACCCTCATCGAGTTCATCAACGCCATGGAAGTCCGGGAGGATGACGAGGAGTTCAAAAATCCTGTAGACCTGATGTTTGATGCACTGGAATCGGAAAAGCCAAACCACTTCGCAGTGCGGCAGTATAAGAAATATAAGCTGGCAGCCGGTGTAGTAAGTTTGAAGAGACTTCTTAATCAATTAAATTTAAAGAGTTGGAGCTCCAAAATGATTAAAAAGTCTCTTGAGGCTTATTTTTTTACCTTAAAGAACAAAATTGTATTTTGTAAAAAACAATTTCAAAACATGTCCGTATTTTGTTTCGTCAGTACAGAGATTGTGTAAGGAACTTTAAAAAGATGACACGAAATCAAAAAAGATGCAGTAAGGGGGCTGTAAAAAGACCTCTGAGCATTTCGTTTAGTGTAAGAATCTTTTTTACTTCTTACACGAACCTTGAAAACGAAACAGTCTGCCCGTAGTGATACCAGAACTGAATAGGCATTCAGCGTGTCTTTTCTGGTTAATACGTCCCGGAAACATCAGAACCCGGTACAGGAACGGATATGGGATGAGAACAGGCAATTAATAAACAAAGGAAGGAGGACATCTGACTATGACAGAGAAACAGGGATTCATGACAGCGTTGTATGAACGTCTTAGTCGTGATGATGAATTAAACGGGGAATCCAACAGTATTTCAAACCAGAAGAAACTGCTGGAACAATATGCAAAAGAACATGGATTTACCAATCTTGTTCATTTTACTGATGATGGTATCTCCGGTACAAGATTTGATCGCCCAGGCTTTCTTGCCATGATGAAAGAAGTAGAGTCGGGGAAAGTCGGAACGATTCTGATTAAAGATATGAGCCGAATGGGAAGAGATTATCTGAAAGTCGGACAATATATGGAATTGCTGCGACAGAAGAATGTCCGCCTGATTGCAGTCAACGAGAATGTAGACAGCTTCCGGGAGGACGATGATTTTACTCCATTCCGAAATATCATGAATGAATGGTATGCAAGGGATACCAGTAAAAAGATAAAATCCACTTTCAAGGCGAAAGGAAAATCCGGCAAGCATGTGGCAAGTACAACACCATATGGGTATCTGAAAGACAAGGATGACCCGAATGTATGGATTGTTGATGAAGAAGCAGCTGTAGTTGTACGGAGAATCTTTCACATGACAATGGATGGGTACGGACCATATCAGATTGCCAAGGCACTGAAAGAGGATAAGGTTGAGATACCAGCGGTTCATATGGCAAAGAAAGATGCCGGATTATGGAAAGGCAGAATAGAAGAAATCAAAGATCCTTATGGCTGGGGCTCTTCTACTGTTGCAGGCATTCTGAAGAAAAGAGAGTATCTTGGTCATACAGTGAACTTCAAGACCAGAAAACATTTCAAGGATAAGAAAAGCCATTATGTATCTGAAGATAATTGGACGGTGTTTGAGAACACGCAGGAAGCCATTATAGATCAGGAAACTTTTGACAATGTACAGAGAATCCGAAGCAATGTGAGAAGATATCCAGATGGATGGGGAGAAGCCCACCCCTTGACAGGTCTGATGTATTGTGCAGACTGTGGTTCCAAAATGTATGTCCATCGAGTAAATAATGGCAAGCGAGTACCACAATATACTTGTTCTGCATATTCTAAAGTTCCGGTTGGAACACTCTGCCAGACACAGCACAGAATTAATGCTGATGTGGTTATGGAGCTGATTAAGGAACTTTTAAAGGCTGTTGCGGAGTATTCACAGTTGAATCGTGAAGAATTTTTGGAGACAGTAAAAAAGGCACAGACTTCACAGCAGTCCAGTGAGATCACAAGATTGAAAAGCAGATTGGCAGAGGCAAAAAAGCGTGTGCAGGAACTGGAAAAACTGATCTGCAGAATTTATGAGGACAATATTCTTGGCAAGCTGCCAGATGAACGCTATGCGATTCTTGATGGACAGTATTCTAAAGAACAGAAAGATTTGTCGGCAGAAATTGCAGATATGGAAGCTGAATTATCAGGCTATGAAGAAGGTCGCAGATCAGCGGAGAAGTTTATTGCTCTGGTTGATAAATACCAAAATTTTGAGGAATTGACCACTTACATGCTGAATGAATTTGTAGAAAAGATTGTGGTTCATGAGCGTGACCGAAAAGGAAGCATTGAGACAACGCAGGAAGTGGAAATCTATTTTAATTTTATTGGAAAATATTTACCACCACATTTCGGTGAGGTGGAAATGACACCAGAAGAAATTGAAGAAATGAAGAAGCGGGAAGCCAGAAAAGACAGACTTCACCAGAATTACCTGAGAAGAAAAGCAAATGGAAAGCAGCAGGAATACTATGAACGGACAAAGGCAAAAAAGAAAGCCGAACTGGATGCAAAAAAAGAAGAGATCCGGCAGGAAGATATTGCAAAAGGTGTGTTCATTCCGCTATCACTGCTTCCCCCAGCAGAACCGAAGAAAGGAGTTGCATCAGCATGAGCAAATTAGAAAGAATCATTCACGATAACAGTAATGGTCTGGATTATATCCTTGTCGGGGAAATCTATCTGCCACTGATCGCAGTACCCGAAGAGAAAAGAGAGATTGGTTTTTATGGAAGTCTTCACAGAAACTATCTGAAAGATTACAAGAGTGGCTTGTATTCCTATCTGACATTGAGTGGTAAGCTCTGGACGTATCTCGCAGATCTGAATGAGCAGTGTTTGGAACGCAGGGATTTCCTCATGGAACAGATTATGGAGCAGGAAGGCATTACGGAAGAATTGAAAAGCAGAGATCAGATGGAATGGGTTCGCCGGGCAAACAATGCAAGAAGCCGGGTAGATGAAATTATTTTAAATGAACTGGTGTATGTGTAGGAGGGACTTATGAGATACCGGATTGAATACGCAGACGGAAGATGCTGTAATTTTGCAAACAGTAGAAAAGATTTGTTGGATTGGCTGAAAGCATTGAAAGATGAAAAAGTTGTTGATATCCGTAAAGTGTACAAAAATGGAGTTACCGATTCTGTCATGGATAACTACCGCAGGTATCTGGAAAAATAGTTAAGAAGTTAGCAGGTAAAAATATAGATTACGAGATTATCCTGTGATATACTTTAAGAACGAATCTGTGAATAGAAAGCATAGCATTAGATGGTTTTGGCTGTGCATGGAGATCCTATTTTTCATACACAACCAAGAGTTTGATAAGGAGCAAGAAAATGAGCGATTTAAAAGGAATAGAGTATAAACGATTTGAAGATATCAAGCATATCCGGGAAGATGGAAGCGAGTATTGGAGTGCAAGAGAATTAGGACCGGCACTTGATTATGCAAAATGGGAGAATTTTGCAAAAGTAATTAAAAGAGCAATGATCGCATGTGAAAACAGCGGGCATAGCATTCCAGACGATTTTCCTGAGGTCAGGAAAATCGTTGAAGCTGGAGTCACCACGAAACCCAAAAAAGATTATGAACTGTCAAGATATGCATGTTATCTGATCGTGCAGAATGGAGATCCAAGAAAAGAGGTCATTGCGTTAGGACAAACGTATTTTGCAATCCAGACATACAGACAGGAAGTCGCTGACCACTTTAATGAATTGGATGAAGATAACAGAAGACTTGTTGTTAGAGGAGATATCAAGCAGTGGAATCAAATGCTGGCAGAGACAGCACATAATGCAGGTGTTATTACAAATGAGGAATTTGCAATTTTTCAAAATGCCGGATATATGGGACTATACGGTGGATTGGATGTTGATGATATTCATACGAAAAAACAATTAGAAGTAGGACAGAAAATTCTTGATTACATGGGAAGTACAGAATTGATTGCTAATCTGTTCCGAATATCGCAGACAGAAGAAAAATTAAGAAAAGATAAAATTGTCGGTGCGGAAACCGCAACCTCTGTGCATTATAATGTTGGAAAAGAAGTAAGAACTGCGATTGAAAAGATTGGGGGAACTATGCCGGAAGATTTACCAACACCGGAAAAAAGTATACAGCAGATAGAAAAAGAACAGATGCAGAGATTAAAAAATAAGGCTAAGAAAGGCAAGCTGATGTTGGACGAATAATTTAATAGTGATTAACGCAAAAGGGCATTAACCGTAAAAAAGTTAGTGCCTTTTGTTTTGCTCATTATTAAAAATGGACAGTATGAGCCAGTCAGTAAAAATGAATAATGACCGATCAGGTCAAAGGATTGAGCCGATGTATTTTGGACTTTTGTAAAAGTTGAAATTGCGTCGGCTTTTTTATTTTCACAAAATCCGATTCAGAGGATTTTTGAAAAACAGACGGAACGGAGATCATGCTGAAGGGACAGCAGCAGGAGTTACGTTTTGTCTGCTGGGAGTACAGAGGGCTGGAAGTCCTTTGTGCCCAGATTGCAAAGAGCGGCAGCATCTTGCTGGGGTTAAGGGGCAAAGCCCTTAGCAGGTTAAGGGCGGCAGCCATTGCCCAGTGATATGGCGTTTCGCCATATGGTACTGGGTACTATCTGTAACGCCGACAGAGCCTTTAAGCAGCTTCGCTGCAATCCCTTCGGGAAACAACTTGAAAGAAAGCGAGGAGAAATGTGAAATGAAAGGAACAAGGCATAACGGCAGATCTGGAAAAAATGGAGTTTACAATCCGCTTCATAATGATCGGAGATTCAATCCGGAACACAGTGAGCATATCGACAATGAAAGAGTCCGACAAAATATTTACTGGGACTGCTATCAGGGATATACCACAATGGAAGATCAGGGAAAAAAGGATAATTTCTCTTTTGAACAAATTGAACTGGCATTCTATGAAGAGCATTATGGAAATTACGTTATGAAGCAAAATGAGAGACATGTGAAAGCCAGACACCCCGACAGATGCAAAGAAGTAGAAGATGTTTGGAAAAACAAAAAAACCTGTCCGGAAGAAAGTATCTATCAGCTTGGAACAATAGATAAACATGCTTCGGCAGAAACACTTGTAAAAATATTTGAGGAATTAAAAAAAGAGTTTGAGAATCGGTTTGGTTCGAATGTGCATATCATCGACTGGGCACTGCATATGGACGAAGCAACTCCGCATATCCATGAACGTCATGTGTTTGAGGCTACGAACGAATATGGAGAAATTGAACCGAAACAGGAAGCAGCATTGGAAGAACTTGGCTTTGAACTTCCAGATCCGGAAAAGAAGAGATCAAAGACAAATAATCGCAAGGTTGTTTTTGATTCTGCCTGTCGGACAATGTTTTTAGATATCTGTAAACGTCATGGACTGGAACTTGATGAAGAACCATCATATGGCGGAAGAAAGTATCTGGAAAAACAAGATTATATTCGCATGAAGCAGAAAGAAGAAATTGCAGAAAACAAAGAACTCATTAAGGCACAGGAAGATGGAATTGAACTCAGAGACAATGTGATCAGAAAACAGGCAATAGAAATTGAAAAGAAACATGATCAGATTGTAAAACAAGGATCAATCCTTCAGTTTCAGGATAAAAAAATTGAGGATGCAACAAACCAGTTAGAGCAGTTAACTCTTGAGATTGATGATATTGAATCTTTATTACAGGATGTTTCAGATGTTGCTTATGAGAAAGCTGTGGAAGAAGTCACAAATGAAGTGATGATTAAAACCCGACAAGATGATATCCGACTCATTGAAGGAACAAAGAACTGGATCGACCAGCCACAACGCAAAGCTTCGGAGAAAGAAAAGAATTATGCAAAAAATCGTTTGGATGGTGTAATAAAAAAAATCATGAAAGCTATGACGGCAGTTCAAACAGTAAAAGATTCGTTACTGCAGCCAAAAACAAAAGCTAAGGTTGTTAATGAAATCAAAGAAAAAGCCAGACCGTCAATCATGAGCCGTCTGGCAGAAAAGAAAAAAGAGCTGGAAGAAAGAGAAGCAAATAAAAAGAATGATTTGAAAAAATCATGGAATAGAGATGACAGATAAAGAGCATTCCGTTGTATTCGTTATTGAATCAATGCGAGTGCTTTTTGTTTTCTTGGAAAGGAGCAGGTATGAAATTATTTGAAGCTGTAAAGGAAGCTGTTACTGCAAGAAGTGCTGCAGAATATTATGGAATCAAAGTAGGACGAAATGGAATGGCTGTCTGCCCGTTCCATCCGGATAAGAATCCAAGTATGAAGCTTGATAAAAGATATCATTGTTTTGCCTGCCAGGCAGATGGAGATGTGATTGATTTTGTCGCTAAATATTTCAATCTATCTGTAAAAGAGTCAGCCGAAAAACTGGCAGAGGATTTTTCTGTACCTTATGAAAAATACCAAAGTTATAACAAGACGAAAGATTATCAAAAACCAAAACAAAAGAAACAGACACTGGATCAATTCTTTCACGAGCAACAGATTCGGTTTTTCCGAGTATACAGTGACTACTTCCATCTTTTAAAGAAATGGAAAGTTGATTATGCTCCCAGAATCGAAGATGATGATTGGCATCCGTTATTTGTTGAAGCGATGGAAAAATACACGCTTATTGAATACAAGATGGACGTGCTTCTCAATGGTTCACTGGAAGATCGTGCAAGATTGATTTTGGACTGTCAGGAGGAGGTAAAGAACATTGAGCAACGAATTAAGGAAGAATCTGCCGGACGATGTGGTTGCACGTCTGGAAGCATTACAAAAAGTTGAAGAAGTAACCGAAGAGACACAGGTGGAGAAGAATTTGCCCATAATGGAACTGCCAATCTGGTTCGATGGCAAGCAGATCAATGAAATCCTTCTGTATCAGACAATTCTGCAGCAACATGAAATCAAGTGTATTAATGGAGTATTGTATGATATAGACCGTTCAATCCCAAACGATGAAATGGAGAAAGAGATTCTGGATATTATTGAATACTATTGGACCAGCGGAATTTCTGCTAAAGTAACGGCTGTTTTAAGCGGATTTAAGATGTATACCCGTTCAGATCCACTTCCCATAAAAGAGGATCGGGTTCATTTTAAGAATGGAACCTATTTTGTAAATCAGAAGTTTATTAATCAGAAAGAATGGACGCAAAACCGATTGACGGTCAATTATAACAAGGATGCACCTAAACCTGAAAAATGGCTGGCATTCCTGGACGGACTGCTCGAAGCGGATGATATTGTCTGCCTGCAGGAGTTTATGGGATATTGTCTCATTCCCAGCAATAGAGGTCAGAAGATGCTGCTGATTATCGGAAAAGGCGGTGAAGGAAAAAGCCGTATTGGCAGAATCTTAAAAAGAATATTTGGTCATAACATGAATTCGGGAAGCCTTCAGAAACTGGAAACCGACAAATTTGCCAGAGCCGATCAGGAAGGCAAGCTGTTGTATCTGGATGATGATATGAAAACAGAAGCATTACCATCAACGAACGTGATTAAAGCAATTGTTACATCTGAGGACGAAATGGATTTAGAGAAAAAGGGAAAACAAAGCTACCAGGGACTTCTTGTTTGCAGAATACTGGCATTTGGAAACGGCACATTAAAGTCGCTTTTTGACAGGAGCAGAGGTTTTTACAGACGTCAGATTATTCTGGAAACAAAAGATGTACCGCCGGATAGAATCAATGATCCCTATTTGGCAGACAAGATGATGGAAGAAGTGGAAGGCATAGTTCTATGGTGCATTGAGGGGTTGGAGAGACTGATTCGTAACGATTATCAGTTTACGATCAGTAATAAATCCCAGTTATTGATGGATGAAATGCAGGAAGATGATGACAATATCCTATCGTTCCTGGAATCAACCGGATATATCGGACTGGAAAAAGGCACTTATGCCACGTCAAAAGATTTATATGTTGCTTATTGCAGATGGTGTAATGATAACTTGGATGTACCTGTAAGCGAAAGATCCTTTGCAAGGAGATTTAAGGAGCGGTCAGCTGATTATGGAATGACTTATGATAAGAATATCTCAGTAGGAAACGGTCGCCATTGCCGGGGATTTCGTGGTGTCCATGTAAAGGTGAGGACGAAAGACGTCAATTATTGATCCGACTTGAAAAGGCATTAGGCACTAGAAAAGCCTGAAATATATCCTGCTTAAATATATGGGTTTTATAAGTATATGTTTTTTCCTTATTAATTTAAAAATAAAGTGCCTAAGTGCCTAAAGCATGATAAACACTGGGGAAACAGGTATTTCTAAGTGCCTATTTTATGCCTATAAAGTGCCTGGAAGTGACATTTAAGCGCCTACTCCTTGTCGGGCTTCTCAGTATAACACGTTAGAAGCATACGCTGTACCTATCGTCTTGCCTGGCAGGGAAGATTATTAGGCATTAACCAGAGAGATATCGGCAGAGAAAACAGAAGTGATAGACAATGATATTCGTTAGGTATGCTTCTTGTCGTTGGCTGCATCATACAAAACGCTTTCTACGTTAAAAAAGTGCTGTGATCACAAGGCTTTTTGCAAGCAAAAATGAAAAGGCTATATATAGGTAGCCTACGAAACTGGAAGTGCCCATTTTGGGCCTGATTTAAAGAATAGTGTCCTGACAGAGAACAATGGAATGACTCTCTGCCGGGGATTTAAGGAAAGGAAAATATGATTATGGAAAAAATGATGAATACAAAAACAGAGGGGAACACATTTACAAAGAAAATCGGGCAGACAGTCTATGTTGTCCGTTATCATTTCAATGAAGATGCAAAGGAAACAATGCAGGAGAAGATTAACCGGATGCTGATTACAGAAGCAAGTCGAATGGCAGTGTATTAAAATTAGGTGGATGTAATTGAAGAAAAAATATGATATCATATGAGTAACAAATCGGGATTCGGAGGTGATCGTTATGAAAAAACTAAAGAATAAATCAAGCTTATTCTATATTGCTTCATTCTTTTTTTACATTGCTTCAATTATTGGCTTTGTTAGTGGAAATAGTAATTCAATGGCTATAGTATGGTTAGGTTTGGGTTCATCATTTCTTTGCTTAGGATCGGTACACATGAAAAAGGAAAATGATGAAACAAATAGAAATAATAAATAAATTGATTAGAAATCGGAAGTTGTAAAGGAGCGTTATGCAATGGAAAAAAGAAAAATTGTTCGTGGGATTTTATTGGCAGTATTGCTGGTTTGTACGGTGTTTTTGATTTATTCCATAGTAACAGACCCATTAGGCGAACATGATACTATGCTTGCCCTTGCTGTTACCGCTGGATTTATTGCATTAGAGCAGGACAAGCGAAAAGAAAGATAAATATCAGCTTGTCGAGCTGGAAAATTTGAAGTTTCTGTTGAGTTTTTTATGAAATATTCCATTTTTTTCAGAGATTCCACCCATATTCTACTTACAAGGGATTTTATTTCAATGATGAAAGAAGTACCTTTATATCATCAAATGAATGGAGGAATACATATGAACCAATTAGTTACAGGAAAATTTATAGCATTAAAGAGAAAACAGAAAAATCTAACACAGGAACAATTAGCAGAGAAACTTGGTGTTTCCAATAAGACTATTTCAAAATGGGAAACCGGTAAGTGTATGCCGGACTATTCCATTGTAAAAAGCCTATGCGAAGAACTTGAAGTTACAGTGGCAGAACTGATGGATGGTGAAATATCCGAAGAAAATAGTGTTCGTACCTATGATGATGAGCAGATTTTAGATTTGCTAAGAAGAACGCAGGAGTTAGAAAAGCAAAAAAATATGTTATATGGAATTATGCTTATTGTAATGGGTATTGCAGTACAGGCTCTTTCATATGCAATTGGTGGTTCGGATTTTAAGGACTTTATTTCTGGCTTACTATTGGGATTGTCAATTGGAGAAATGCTGGTTGGTGTTTATGTTGTTGGAAAATCCTTGGCAGGAAGATAACTTTCAGTTTGTAGAATTCAAAAATTTAATATGAAATGTGAGATAGAGCGTATGGAAATAATCTATACGTTCTATTTTTTTTTGCCTTTTTGAAAAAAGTGATTAAAAAACTATTGACATTTTGTTACTGGCAAAACCGCTAAGTCGATTTTGATTTCCTGCGGTGCGCGTCTGGCCGTATTTGATATTGCGGAGCTGCGCGAGGTTACATCCTACGATGAGTTGGAACTGGATACGCTGGGAGACAGAAAAACGGCTCTGTTCCTCATTATGAGTGATACGGATGACAGTTTTAACTTTCTCATTTCCATGTGCTACACCCAGTTATTCAACCTGCTTTGTGAAAAGGCCGACGATGTGTATGGCGGCAGGCTTCCGGTTCATGTGCGCTGTTTGATTGATGAGTGTGCCAACATCGGGCAGATTCCGAAGCTGGAAAAGCTGGTGGCCACCATCCGAAGCCGTGAAATCTCTGCCTGTCTGGTGTTGCAGGCACAGAGCCAGCTCAAGGCAATTTACAAAGATAATGCCGATACCATCATCGGCAATATGGATACTTCCATCTTCCTGGGTGGCAAAGAGCCAACAACGCTGAAAGAGCTGGCGGCTGTTCTGGGAAAGGAGACCATAGACACTTACAACACCGGAGAGAGCCGGGGTCGGGAGACCTCCCACTCGCTCAACTATCAGAAATTGGGAAAAGAGCTGATGAGCCAGGACGAGCTGGCAGTTATGGATGGCGGCAAGTGCATCTTGCAGTTGCGCGGTGTGCGTCCGTTTCTTTCAGACAAGTATGACATTACCAGACACCCTAATTTCAAATACACGGCTGATGCAGACAAGCGAAATACCTTTGATATTGAAGCATTTTTGTCTGCCAGACTAAAACTCAAGCCTGATGAGGTCTGCGATGTATATGAAGTAGACACGGAGGGCGTGTAATACGGTTCCGCTGAGAAAGGAGTGATCGTATCTATTTGCCGCAACTGCCTCTGTTGAGGCCATTGGCGTACAAAGCGGACAATCGCAAGAAAAATAATGAAAAAGGAGGACAGCCGGAATCAGGCTCTCATAGATCGAGGGCAGATTGTTCCGGCTTTTGTGCGCTTATGAAACAAACCTAACTAATCATTCAAATGATTCCGGCTAATATTATTTATGGCATTTTTTGAACAGGCAATTACCGTTCTTCAGACTCTCGTTATCGCTCTGGGTGCTGGTCTTGGTATCTGGGGTGTCATCAACCTGTTGGAAGGTTACGGCAACGACAACCCTGGCGCCAAGTCTCAGGGAATGAAGCAGCTTATGGCCGGCGCTGGTGTAGCCGTAGTCGGCATGGTCCTTGTACCTCTGCTCTCCGGGCTGTTCTCTGTCTAAGCGTTCTTGCATGAAATCCTTGCCGCTCCCGCAGTTCTGCGGGGGCGGCGGAAAGGAGGTTGACACCGTATGGATTTCTTACTTGAAGCCCTGACAAATTGGCTGAAAGAAATGCTGGTAGGCGGCATTATGGGCAACCTGTCCGGGATGTTTGATTCTGTAAACCAGCAGGTCGGAGATATATCCGTGCAGGTTGGGCAAACGCCGCAGGGCTGGAACGGCGGCATTTTCAGCATGATCCAGAACCTCTCCAACTCCATCATGGTGCCGATTGCTGGCGTAATCCTGGCTATCGTGATGACGCTGGAGCTGATTCAGATGATTACCGACAAAAACAACCTGCATGATGTGGATACCTGGATGATTTTCAAATGGGTGTTCAAATCAGCCGCTGCCATCCTCCTTGTCACGAATACATGGAATATCGTCATGGGCGTGTTCGATATGGCGCAGGGTGTGGTGGCACAGGCATCCGGCATCATTTCTTCGGATACCGCCATTGATATTTCCTCCATCCTCACGGACATGGAACCCCGGCTGATGGAAATGGATTTGGGTCCGCTGTTCGGACTTTGGTTCCAGAGTATGTTTATCGGCGTTACCATGTGGGCGCTGTATATCTGCATCTTCATCGTGATTTATGGCCGTATGATTGAAATTTACCTTGTGACATCCGTTGCGCCCATCCCCATGGCTGCCATGATGGGCAAGGAATGGGGCGGCATGGGCCAGAACTATCTGCGCTCCCTGCTGGCGCTGGGATTCCAGGCATTTCTCATTATGGTCTGTGTGGCGATTTATGCTGTGCTGGTGCAGGACATCGCTACGGAGGAAGATGTGATTATGGCGATCTGGAGCTGTGTGGGTTATACGGTTTTACTGTGCTTTACGCTCTTTAAGACCGGAAGCCTTGCAAAAGCCGTATTTCAGGCTCATTAAGGAGGATACATGAAGAAATATCAAATTATTTATGCTGATCCACCTTGGAGATACCATGTATATTCAAAAAAAGGAATGGGGCGAAGCGCAGAAAGTCACTACCCCACTATGAGTGTTGACGATATTTGCGCCTTACCTGTTGGTGATTTAGCAGACAAAAATTGCGTGCTTTTTCTTTGGGTGACAAATCCTTGTTTACTGGAAGGGATTTCTGTGCTTCGCGCATGGGGATTTACCTATAAGACAATCGCTTTTGCTTGGGTGAAGCAAAACAAAAAAGCAGATAGTCTATTTTGGGGAATGGGATATTGGACTCGCTCAAATGTGGAGTTTTGTATCTTAGCTACCAAAGGGAACCCCAAACGAATTAACGCAGGTGTTCATCAAGTTATTCTTTCTCATATTGAGGAACATTCCAAAAAGCCACATGAGGTAAGAGAACGAATTGTGCAGCTTATGGGTGATTTGCCGCGTATTGAGCTGTTCGCCAGACAAGCCACACCCGGTTGGGATGTATGGGGCAACGAGGTGGACAGTTCTGTTTCATTTTCATAAAGGAGGGAGTTTCTATGGCCTATGTACCTGTACCCAAAGACCTGACCAAAGTCAAAACCAAGGTTGCTTTTAACTTAACCAAGCGGCAGTTAGTCTGCTTCACTGGCGGGGCACTTTTGGGCGTACCGCTGTTCTTTCTGCTCCGTGGCTCTGTCGGAAACAGTACGGCAGCCCTGTGCATGATGTTCGTGATGCTGCCCTTCTTCCTGATGGCGATGTACGAAAAGCATGGCCAGCCGTTGGAAAAGATTGTGGGCAATATCATCCGCGTCACGGTGATCCGCCCCAGGCAGCGCCCCTACCGCACCAATAACTTCTATGCCGTGTTGCAGCGGCAGGCAAATCTCGACGAGGAGGTGTCACACATTGTTTACGGCAATCAAAAACTGGCTGCACCGGCTGTTCGGAAAAAACGAGGAAAAAGCTGTGCAGCCGGTCAAAACAAAGAAAAAGCTGTCCCGCGCCGACAGAAAGCAGATTGAAGTTGCCATTGCCCGCGCTAACCGCACGGACAAAAAGGAAAAATCCGCGCAGGACAGCATCCCTTATGAACGGATGTGGCCGGATGGTATCTGCCGGGTATCAGACGGTCACTACACAAAAACCATTCAATTTCAGGACATCAACTATCAGCTTTCACAGAACGAGGATAAAACCGCGATCTTCGAGGGCTGGTGCGATTTCCTCAACTACTTCGACAGCTCGATTCAGTTTGAGCTGTCTTTTTTGAACCTTGCAGCATCGGAGGAAACCTTTGCCCGCGCCATCAACATCCCCCTTCAAAGGGATGATTTTGACAGTATCCGGGTGGAGTACACCACCATGCTGCAAAACCAGCTGGCAAAGGGCAACAACGGCCTTATCAAAACCAAGTATCTCACCTTTGGCATTGACGCGGACAGCATCAAGGCGGCCAAGCCCCGTCTGGAGCGCATTGAGACCGATATTCTCAACAACTTCAAGCGGCTGGGCGTGGCAGCGGAAACGCTGGACGGAAAGGCGCGGCTTGCCCAGCTGCATGGTATCTTTCACATGGACGAGCAGCTGCCGTTCCGGTTTGAGTGGGACTGGCTCCCCACCAGCGGCCTGTCCACCAAGGACTTTATCGCCCCCAGCTCCTTTGAGTTCCGCACCGGCAGGCAGTTCCGCATGGGCAAGAAATACGGGGCGGTTTCTTTTTTGCAGATTCTCGCACCGGAGCTGAATGACCGGATGCTGGCTGATTTCCTGGATATGGAATCCAGCCTGATCGTCAGCCTGCATATCCAGTCGGTGGATCAGATCAAGGCCATCAAGACGGTCAAGCGGAAAATCACCGATCTGGATAAATCCAAAATTGAGGAGCAGAAAAAGGCGGTCAGAGCAGGATACGACATAGACATCATCCCTTCCGACCTTGCCACTTATGGTGTTGAGGCCAAAAAGCTCTTGCAGGATTTGCAGAGCCGCAACGAGCGAATGTTCCTTGTGACATTTCTGGTGCTGAACACGGCGGATAACCCCCGCCAGCTGGACAACAATGTGTTCCAGGCATCCAGTATCGCACAGAAATACAACTGCCAGCTGACAAGGCTGGACTTCCAGCAGGAGGAAGGGCTGATGAGTTGCCTGCCCTTGGGTATCAACCAGATTGAGATTCAGCGCGGACTGACCACCAGTTCCACGGCAATCTTTGTGCCGTTCACCACCCAGGAATTATTCCAGAACGGCAAAGAAGCTCTGTACTATGGCATCAATGCTCTGTCCAACAACCTCATCATGGTGGACAGAAAGCTGCTGAAAAATCCCAATGGTCTGATTCTCGGTACGCCGGGTTCCGGCAAGTCCTTCAGCGCCAAGCGAGAGATCGCCAACAGTTTCCTGCTCACTTCGGATGATGTCATCATCTGCGACCCGGAAGCGGAGTACGCCCCTCTGGTGGAGCGTCTGCATGGGCAGGTCATTAAGATTTCGCCTACTTCCACCAACTACATCAACCCCATGGATCTGAATCTGGACTATTCGGATGATGAAAGCCCGCTGTCACTCAAGTCCGACTTTATTCTCAGCTTGTGCGAGCTGATCGTGGGCGGCAAGGAGGGCTTGCAGCCGGTGCAGAAAACCATCATCGACCGCTGTGTGCGGCTGGTCTATCAGGACTATCTGAACGACCCGCACCCGGAGAATATGCCCATTCTGGAGGATCTGTATAACCTCTTGCGGGCGCAGGACGAAAAGGAAGCGCAGTACATCGCCACAGCGCTGGAAATCTATGTAACCGGCTCCCTCAATGTGTTCAACCACCAGAGCAATGTGGACATCAACAACCGCATTGTCTGTTATGACATCAAGGAACTGGGCAAGCAGCTGAAGAAAATCGGGATGCTGGTGGTACAGGATCAGGTGTGGAACCGCGTTACCATCAACCGCGCCGCCCACAAGTCCACCCGTTACTACATCGACGAGATGCACCTGCTGCTGAAAGAGGAACAGACCGCCGCTTATACGGTGGAAATCTGGAAGCGATTCCGTAAATGGGGCGGCATCCCGACCGGTATCACGCAGAACGTCAAAGACCTTTTGAGCAGCCGCGAGGTGGAGAACATCTTTGAAAACTCCGACTTCGTGTATATGCTCAACCAGGCGGGCGGCGACCGGCAGATTCTCGCCAAGCAGCTGGGCATTTCCCCGCACCAGCTTAGCTATGTGACCCACTCCGGCGAGGGTGAAGGGCTTTTGTTCTACGGCTCCACCATCCTGCCCTTCGTGGACCACTTCCCGAAAAACACCGAACTCTATGCCATAATGACCACCAAACCGTTGGACTTAAAAAAGGAGGATGAACAGCATGACAAAGAAAGAAATTGAAAAAGGCGCAGGTCTGCTTCTGGCCGCCGTCAGCGGATGTGAGCAGATGGTGGAACTGCTTCGCGCCGCCGTCCATTACTGCTATGAGCAGGAAAAGACAGCAAAAAGTCTCACACCCAAGGGCTATGCCGGATTTACCCGCATTCACCATATCTGGACAGTGGGCATACCGGATGTTCCCAAGCTGTTTATTGGCAGCCCGATTCAGGATCGGGACATGGCAAGAGGAACCCTGATGGCGATTTTCCTGTCCACAACGGTCTTTCCGGCAGAAACCATTCAGATTCCGGTTTATGCGGAAACCTGCGTTCTGCTGGATGACCTGATGGCAGGTGGCTGGTATGCGTAAGGAACCGCGCCTGCACTTTACAGACGAGGAACGCTCTGACCCGGCGCTGGAAAAGCCCATCCGCAAGGCAGACCGGGATGCCGCCAAAGCAGACAGGGCGCAGGCGAAAATCCCCAAAAAGCAGGTGCGGCAAAAAACGGTGGACCCTAAGACCGGCAAAGTGACCACCAAACTGGTGCTGGAGGACAAGAAAAAACCGCCCTCCAAGCTGTCCCATGCGGTCCGGGATGCTCCGGGAGATGCGGCGCTGGGGAAACTCCATAAGGAAATCCGTGAAACGGAACAGGACAATGTGGGCGTGGAGAGCGCCCACAAGTCTGAGGAAACCGCAGAGACCGGCGTTAGGCTGGTCCGGGAAGGCTACCGCAGCCACAAGCTGAAACCTTACCGCAAGGCAGCCCAAGCAGAGCGCCAACTAGAAAAGGCAAATATAAATGTTCTGTACCAGAAATCTTTGCAGGAAAATCCCCAGTTTGCCAGCAATCCGTTTTCCCGCTGGCAGCAAAAGCAGGCCATTAAAAAGCAGTATGCCGCCGCCAAACACGCCGGTCAAGCTGCCGGGAATACCGCAAGCGCAGCCCAAAAGACCGGCAAGGCCGCCAAGACGGTCAAGGAAAAGGCACAGCAGGCCGGAGCATTTATTATGCGCCATAAAAAAGGCTTTTTGCTTGTAGGCGCGATTTTTCTTCTCATCTGCCTGTTGCTCAACACCATGTCCTCCTGCTCCATGATGGCGCAGAGCATCGGTTCTGCCATTTCCGGCTCCACCTATCCGTCGGATGACCCGGAACTTGTTGCGGTGGAGGCCGATTACGCCGCCAGAGAAACGGCGCTGCAAGCCGAGATCGACAACATCGAAAGCAGCCATCCGGGATATGACGAATACCGTTATGACCTGGATATGATCGGGCATGACCCCCATGAGCTGGCGGCGTTTCTCTCCGCCGTCTTGCAGGGGTACACTCAGTCCAGCGCCCAGGGCGAACTGGAGCGCGTGTTTTCCGCCCAATATATCCTGACGCTCACCGAGGAAATCCAGATTCGCACCTATACGGACGAGGATGGCGACACCCACGAATACGAATACCGGATTCTTCATGTCAAGCTGGAGAGCCGCCCCATTTCCTCTCTTGCCACAGAGCTTTTGACCCCGGACCAGCTGGAAATGTATCAGGTGTACCGGCAGACGCTGGGCAACAAGCCGCTGATCTTCGGCGGCGGCTCCACAAATACCAGTGATTCCGAGGGTTTGGACGGTGTGGAGTTTGTAAATGGCACACGCCCCGGCAACCCGGAGCTGGTGGAACTGGCCAAACGTCAGGTGGGAAATGTGGGTGGTCAGCCCTACTGGAGCTGGTACGGCTTCAATTCCCGCGTGGAATGGTGCGCCTGCTTCGTGTCCTGGTGCTATGGGCAGATGGGATTATCCGAGCCGCGCTTTGCCGCCTGCCAGTCCCAGGGCATCCCGTGGTTCCAGTCCCATGGACAATGGGGCGCACGGGGCTATGACAACCTCGCCCCCGGCGACGCCATCTTCTTCGATTGGGATCTGGACGGCAGCGCCGACCATGTGGGCATCGTCATCGGCACAGACGGCAGCCGGGTCTATACCGTAGAGGGAAACAGCGGCGATGCCTGCAAAATCAGAAGCTACGATGTGAACTACGAGTGCATCAAGGGCTACGGTCTGATGAACTGGTGACAAATCTTTTGATAAGGAGTGATTGATTATGGCTACAAAAATTGAACGCATTGACCGGGAAATTACGAAAACCCGTGAAAAAATCGCAGAGTATCAGGAAAAGCTGAAATCGCTGGAAGCGCAGAAAACCGAAGCGGAAAATCTGGAGATCGTCCAGATGGTGCGCGCTATGCGTATGACCCCGGAGCAGTTAAGCGCCATGCTGTCCGGCGGCACACTCCCCGGTATGGATGCTCATGAAGAACAGGAGGACACCGCCCATGAAGAATAAGAGAATTTTTAAGACCCTTTCCGCCCTCTGCGCCGCACTGGTGCTGATGGGCGGTTTTTCTGTCACCGCTTTTGCTCAAGGGCCGGAGCAGCCCCCGGCGGAGGATGCCACCAACGATACCAATGTGGTGGAAGAAACTGAGGACAGCCCTGCCCTGACCCCGGAGGGCAACGCTGCCCTGGTGGATGATTTCGGCGGCAACAAGCAGCTCATCACCGTCACCACAAAATCCGGCAATTATTTCTACATCCTCATTGACCGGGCCAACGAGGACAAGGAGACCGCCGTCCATTTCTTAAATCAGGTGGATGAAGCTGACCTGATGGCGCTGATGGAGGACGGGCAATCCGCCGAGAAACCGCCCGCTGTCTGCAACTGCACGGAAAAATGCGAAGCCGGTGCGGTCAACACCAAATGCGAGGTATGCAGTACGGACATGACCGGCTGTACCGGCAAGAAGCCGGAACCGCCAAAAGAACCCACGGAGCCGGAGAAAAAAGAACCCGCAGGGGTAAATCCGGCTGTCCTGCTGCTGGTGCTGGCTGTGATGGGCGGCGCTGCCTTTGCCTACTTCAAATTTATTAAGGGTAAAGCCAACCACAAAAACAGCAGCAATCCAGACGATTATGACTATGAGGACGGCGAGGAACTGCCGGATGAGGAAGAAATGGAACTGGAGGACGAGGAATCGGGCGAGCTGGACGCTGACAGGGGCGGCGGTGAAGAAAGTGAGGATGAGACCCCATGACCCGGTTTACCGACAGCCCCTATGAACGCATGATGACACGCAGGCCGGAGGGCGGGAAGGATACTTCCCGTCCTCTCTCTTTACCCAAAAGCCACCCCTGCTATGGCTGTGGGAATTATGGGCAGCCCTGCGTGGGAGTCTGCCATCGTGAGATGGAACGATGGCTCAAAGAAAGGAAACGAAAAAAATGAGTATTCTGATTACATTTATTAAGCTGCTTGCGGTTTTTGACCTGCTGGTGATCGCCGTCTATTTTGGCAGCGACATTCTCTCAACTGTGTGGAGCAAATTTCGGAAAAAGCCCACACGGGAGGAACCTTTTGATTTCTCCCTGGATGCCGCAGCGGTTCCCCTGTCCATAGATTCCATCCGTCAGCTTTATTCAGGCGACGCAGCGGATTTTGTGGAAGAAACGCTCCTGCCGGATGCTGCGCAGACAATGGCAGTTTTGACAGACCGGGAACAGACAGCCGCCCGCCTGCTCTTATCCGCACTGGTAGGCTTTCTGGCAGAAGAAGCCCCAATGGATGAACGGAGCTTCCCTATGGTGATGGAACTTCTGAACTGCATGGAGGGAGAAAAAGAGGACGGCTGCCAGGACCCGGTGGATATTTTGTTTGAGGAAACCGTCCGCCGTACCAGCCGCCATGAGGAATATTACAGCAATTATCAACGCTACCGATTGTTGCAGGTGGACAAAACCCGTGTCATTCTGGCCTGCCGTATCCTTATCAACGATTTGCTGGGAAAGCTGTACCGCTATGACTACCGGTTCGGCTATGACCTGCTGCTGGATGAGGAAAACAGCATTGAGAAAAAATTGCACACGCCTGTGCGGGAAGAATGGGAGGATGAAGATGATGAAACTTGTGATTGCTGAAAAACCGTCTGTTGCACAAAGTCTGGCCGCCGTGATCGGCGCAACCGTCCGTAAAGACGGGTATCTGGAGGGTAACGGCTGGCGGGTCAGCTGGTGCGTGGGTCATCTGGCCGGGCTGGCCGATGCCGATGTATATAACCCGGACTACGCTAAGTGGCGTTATGACGATCTGCCCATCCTGCCGGAACACTGGCAGATGGTGGTGGGTAAAGACAAGAAGAAACAGTTTGCTGTGCTGAAACAGCTGATGAACGCCCCGGATGTGACGGAGGTGGTAAATGCCTGCGATGCCGGACGCGAGGGTGAGCTGATCTTCCGCAGCGTCTATGAGCTGGCAGACTGTCAAAAGCCTATGAAAAGGCTCTGGATTTCTTCGATGGAGGATTCCGCTATTCGGGAGGGCTTTGCAAACCTGCGCCCCGGTGCCGATTATGACGGTCTGCGCCAAGCTGCTCTCTGCCGCGCCAAGGCGGACTGGCTGGTTGGTATCAACGCCACAAGACTGTTTTCGGTGCTGTACCACCGTACCCTCAACATCGGGCGCGTCATGTCCCCGACGCTGGCCCTCATCGTCCAACGGGAAGCCGAGATCGACACCTTCAAGCCGGTTCCGTTTTACACGGTAGTCCTGGAGCTGCCCGGTTTTTCCGTTTCCGGAGAGCGCATGGTGGATAAGGCTGCTGCCGAGCAGCTGAAAGCCGCCTGCCAGAGTGCGGATGTGACGGTCAAAAAGGTGGAATGCCGCGACAAATCGGAAAAGCCGCCCTCCCTCTATGACCTGACTACCCTCCAACGGGATGCCAACCGGATGCTGGGATATACGGCCCAGCAAACCCTGGACTACCTCCAAAATCTGTACGAAAAGAAGCTCTGCACCTATCCCCGCACAGACAGCCGCTATCTGACTTCGGATATGGCGGAGGGATTGCCGGTGCTGGTCAATCTGGTTGCCAACGCCATGCCGTTTCGCAAAGGGATCGCCATTTCCTGTGATGCCGGTGCGGTCATCAACGACAAAAAAGTGACCGACCACCATGCAGTGATCCCCACCCGCAATCTCCAAAACGCTGACCTGTCCGGTCTGCCGGTGGGCGAAAAGGCGGTGCTGGAGCTGGTGTCCCTGCGGCTGCTGTGCGCTGTGGCCCAGCCCTATACCTTTGCGGAAACCGCCGTTGTTGTCGAGTGCGCCGGAGCGGAGTTTACCGCCAAGGGCAAAACGGTGAAACGCCCCGGCTGGCGGGCGCTGGACACTGCCTACCGTTCTGCGCTGAAAAATGCGGAGCTGGAAGCTGAGGACAAGGCTCTGCCTGAATTAACCGAAGGTCAGACGCTGCCCCTTTCCGGCGCTGCCGTCAAAGAGGGCAAAACCAGCCCGCCCAAACATTTCACCGAGGATACGCTGCTTTCTGCGATGGAAACTGCCGGGAAGGAAAATATGCCGGAGGATGCCGAGAGAAAAGGTCTGGGAACCCCGGCCACCCGCGCCGGGATTTTGGAAAAACTGGTGTCTACCGGCTTTTTGGAGCGAAAAAAGAGCAAGAAAGCTGTGCAGCTCATGCCATCCAAAGATGCGGTATCCCTGATTACCGTTCTGCCGGAACAGCTGCAATCGCCCCTGCTGACCGCTGAATGGGAACACCGTTTAAGCGAGATTGAGCGCGGCGAGCTGTCCCCGGAGGACTTCATGGGTGGGATCTGCGCCATGCTCCGGGAGTTGGTGGGAACCTATCAGGTCATCAAGGGGACTGAGTACCTGTTCACGCCGCCCCGCGAAGTGGTGGGCAAATGCCCCCGCTGCGGCGGTGATGTGGCGGAACTGCAAAAAGGGTTCTTCTGCCAGACAGAATCCTGCAAATTTGCCATCTGGAAAAACAGTAAATGGTGGGCCATGAAGAAAAAGCAGCCTACCAAGGCGCTGGTAACGGCACTGCTCAAGGATGGTCGCGCAAGGATCACCGGCTGCTATTCCGAAAAGACCGGCAAGACCTATGACGCTACGGTGGTTCTGGAGGACGATGGGCGGTACGCCAACTTCAAGCTGGAATTTGACCGGCAGAAAGGCGGTGCAAAATGAAGCTCTCCCTTTATGAACAGGAAACCATTCTCCTCTACAATCAGGCTGAGGACACCGCCGAAGTTTATACCCATGACCGAAAACTGATGGAGAAGCTGACCCGCCTTTCCAAAAAGCACCCGGAACAGGTCTGCAAAAAGGATAAGCACAATTTTACAGTCCCCAAACGATGTGTGTCCGTTCGGGAGCCATACAGCGCAGAACGCCGCAAAGCTGCCAGTGAGCGGGCCAAGGCTGCCGGGTACAGGCCGCCCATCCCCAAACTGAAAGCTGATTGACGATGGGCGCAAATGTATTTGAGACGGTCAAGCAGTCTGTCACCATTCGGGAAGCCGCAGAACGATATGGGATTGAGGTCAAAAGGGGCGGCATGGCCTGCTGTCCCTTCCACGATGACAAAAATCCCAGTATGAAGTTGAACGAAGAATATTTCTACTGTTTCGGTTGCGGAGCCACCGGCGATGTGATAGACCTGACCGCCCGGCTCTACAACCTGTCCCCCAAAGAAGCCGCCGAGAAGCTGGCGCAGGATTTTGGCCTGATCTATGATAGTCAGGCTCCGCCCCGCAGGAACTATGTTCACCAGAAAACCGAGGCACGGAAGTTTCGGGAGGACCGGCAGCGCTGTTATCGCGTACTGTCCGATTACTACTATCTGCTGAAAAAATGGGAAGCCGACCGTTCTCCCAGGACACCGGAGGAAGAACCGCACCCCCGCTTTGTGGAAGCAATCCAGAAGAAAACCTATGTAGAGTACCTGCTGGACCTTTTTCTTTATGAAAGTGAAGAAGAACAAAAGGCATGGATTGCAGAACACACAGCAGAAATCACACACTTGGAAAGGAGATTGAAAATCATGGCTGAGAATAAACCCACCAACCGGGAACGGTTGCAGGAAATCACGGCGGGTATCGAACAGGGCATCAAGGAGCTGTTCGAGAGCGAAAAGTATATGCGCTATCTGTCCGTCATGTCCAAGTTCCACCGTTATTCGGTGAACAACACCATGCTCATCTATATGCAGAAGCCGGAAGCCACACTGGTGGCCGGGTTCAACAAGTGGAAAAACCAGTTTGAGCGCCATGTGAAAAAGGGTGAGCATGGCATCACCATCATCGCCCCCACGCCCTACAAAAAGAAAATCGAGGAAATGAAGCGCGACCCGGACACCCATGCCCCCATTCTGGATGCAGACGGTAAGGCGGTCATGGAGGAAAAAGAAATTGAAATCCCCATGTTTCGCCCGGTTAAGGTGTTTGATGTGAGCCAGACCGATGGCAAGCCCCTGCCAGAGCTGTCCTCCAGCCTTTCGGGGACTGTGCCGCACTATGAAGCCTTTCTGGAAGCCCTGCGGCGCTCTGCCCCGGTTCCCATCGAGTTTGAGCCGATGGTCGCCAACACGGACGGCTATTTTTCCCCCGACCAGCAGCGCATCGCCATCCGGGAAAGCATGAGCGAGGTGCAGACCGTTTCTGCCACTGTCCATGAAATTGCACACAGCAAGCTCCATAATCAGAAAAAAATTCAGATTGACAATGACGAACAATATCAGGAAGTAGAGTTATTTGAGAAACCCGCCCTGTTTTCCAACGGGCGTATTTCCCGTGATGATCTGCCCGAAGGCGTTTATTGCTATGACCTGCGCGGTTCGGATGACGACCCCGGTTCCCCAATTTGTGTTGAGGAAAGAGTGGTGGTGAACCACGCTGGTTCTGTTATTTTGACTGCTCCGTTAGAATTTCCAGAAGAAGGCAGGCTGTATTTTACAGATGAGACCGGACTGAATTTTAACGGCGGTATGCTTACCCTCTCGCAGTTTTTGCAGGAACAGAAAAAGGACCGTCGCACAGAAGAAGTTGAAGCGGAAAGCATTTCCTATGCAGTCTGCCAGTATTTTGGCATCCAGACCGGGGAAAACAGTTTCGGTTACATCGCTTCCTGGTCCAAGGGCAAAGAACTGAAAGAATTACGGGCCAGTCTGGAGACCATCAATAAGACTTCCTGTGAGCTGATTAACAACATCGAACGCCACTACAAGGAAATCTGTAAGGAGCGCGGCATTGACCTGACCGCCAAACAGGAGCCGGAACAGGCGGATATACCGCAGGAAGCCCTGTTTCTTCTGGACGATGCCACCTATCTGCATATTCAGCCGTGCGATACCGGCTGGGACTATACCCTCTATGACAAAGAGACTATGAAAGAACTGGACGGCGGCCAGCTGGATACCCCGGAACTGTCCCTTTCCGCCGCTGTCCAGCAGATTTGTGAGGGGCTGGAACTGGAAAATCCGTCGATTCAGGATGCCCCGCTGTCTATGATTGAGACCTTGCAGGATGCCGCCTGTCAGCAAATGCAGGAACAGGTCAGCCAGCAGACCGCAGAAGCAACCGCCACCCAGCTGCCGGATGCTCAGGAACAGTCTTTGGATGAGTACCCCATGCCCGACAGCGAAGTATCTGTTTCGGATATGCAGGAATACGGCTACTTTTACGATGGGATGCTGCCTGTCACCAGAGAACGGGCGCTGGAACTGGACGCTGCCGGGTTGACCGTCTATGTCCTCCATGAAGACAACACGGAGAGCATGGTATTTGACTCGCAGGAAATCATGGAGCATGGCGGACTTTTCGGCGTGGAACACGAGGAATGGGAGCAAAGTCCACAATTCCATGAAAAGGTGCTGGAACGGCAGGACCGGCAGCTGGAACGGGAGCAGGCGTTCCTCTCCCATGAGGGCTGCTGCTTTGCCATTTATCAGGTGAGCCGGGACGATCCGAAGAATGTGCGGTTTATGAATCTGGACTGGCTGCAATCGCACAATCTGGCCGTGGACCGAAGTAATTATGACCTGATCTACACCGCCCCGCTGAACGGTTCCGGCAGCACTATGGAGCAGCTGGAAACGCTGTATGAACAGTTCAACCTGAAAAAGCCTGTGGATTTTCACAGCCCGTCCCTGAGCGTCAGCGACATCGTTGCCATCAAGCAGGACGGTAAGGTATCCTGTCATTACTGCGACAGCTTCGGCTTTGAGCAGGTTCCCGGATTCCTGCCGGACAATCCGCTGAAAAATGCGGAAATGGCCGTGGAGGATGACTACGGTATGATCGACGGTATCATCAACAACGGCCCCAAGGAACCGACCGTGGCGCAGCTGGAACAGCAGGCCCGCAGCGGCCAGCCAATCTCTCTCATGGATTTAGCGGAAGCTGTCCACCGGGAGGAACGGAACAAGAAAAAGTCCGTCATGGAGCAGCTGAAAAGCCAGCCCCGGACGGAACACAAAAAGACAGCGTCTAAAAAGAGCGCAGAAAGGGAGCTTTGATATGGGAAACTTTACTTTTGAAGAAATGAACCTGATGTGCATTTACAACACCGGCAGCCGCACCGGGCTGATGGAGGCTCTGACCGAGATGCGCGGCGAACTTTCGCCGGAGGAAACGGAACTGAGGGAACTGACCGACAGCGCCCTGATGAAACTCCAGGCTATGAGCGATGCTGAGTTTTCCCAGCTGAAACTGTACCCGGATTTTGATGAATAAGCATTTCATAAACACCCAATGGGGCGGCGTAAAATGCCGCCCCATTTCCATTTAACACGAAGGGAGGACAACAACCATGCCATCCAAAACAGAATTTTACCGGCAGATGGCCGACCATGTGGCGACCCAGCTCACTGGCAGCTGGCAGGAATGGGCGGGATTTCTGACCACTGCTGCCCGCCTTTACAAGTATCCATTCCATGAACAGCTGCTGATCTATGCCCAGCGCCCCGACGCTACCGCCTGTGCGGAGTATGATTTATGGAATGAAAAAATGGGCCGCTATGTGCGCCGTGGCTCCAAGGGTATCGCCCTGGTGGACGATTCCGGTGATAAACCCCGTTTGCGCTATGTGTTCGACATCACGGACACCGGGACCCGCGAACATTCCCGCACTCCCTGGCTGTGGAAGCTGGAGGAACAGCACAGGGATTCTGTGTCGGCCATGCTGGAGCGCACTTACGAGGTTGGCGGCGATGACCTTGCCCAACAGCTGGAGGCGGTGGCCGGAAAACTGGCGGGCGAATACTGGAACGAGCATCGTCAGGACTTTCTTTATATCGTTGACGATTCCTTTTTAGAGGAATATGATGAATTTAACATCGAAGTACAGTTTAAGACAGCCGCCACCATCAGCATTTCCTACGCCCTGATGTCCCGCTGCGGATTGGAGCCGGAACGCTATTTTACCCATGAGGACTTTATGGCGATTTTCGACTTCAACACCCCTGCTACCATCGGCGCACTGGGAACGGCGGTCAGCCAGATCAATCAACAGGTGCTGCGGCAGATCGGCGTTACCATCCGAAATGCCGAGCGTGAGGCCATCAAAGAAAGGAGACCCCAACATGAAGAATCCCATGAACTACATCCAGAACGGAGATTATCTGATTCCCGACCTGAAGCTGAGCCAGCAGCCGGAGAAGCCCCTGGGCAAGTACGGCAGGATGCGGAAAGCATACCTCAAGGAACACCGTCCCATCCTATACAACCAGCTGCTGATGAGCGAGAAGCTGTACCCGCACCTTCTGGAGATCGACGAGACCGCCCAGAGCAG
>ENA-OZHW01000248-OZHW01000248.1-human-gut-metagenome-genome-assembly--contig:-NODE-248-length-26318-cov-5.808895_pt1 | contig 26318 bp, 35 predicted proteins | sample MGYA00244050_ERZ653694 | MGnify/ENA primary metagenome ERZ653694 (study PRJEB26926, sample SAMN06165242) | human gut metagenome | biome: ENVO:00009003; feature: ENVO:2100002; material: ENVO:00002003...
CTCGTGGGCTCGGAGATGTGTATAAGAGACAGGGGTGGCATCCAGCAGTGACAGAGTTGCGCGTACAGTCTGGACACTCACGCCAAACATCAGCGCTAAATCGTCCTCGTCGTGCCCGCGCTCCAGCGCATCAGCCATTTTCTTTGCTCGGCCCAGTGGTGTATCTGCCTGGCGGATTTCGTTAGCACTTACCATCGCCTGCGCCATGCGAACGGCGGAGCCACGTTTAGCGACTGCTGGAACCAGTAACGGTTCTTTACCCTCTTTCAACAGTCGCTTGTTGGCTTCCAGTGTATGGCGCACACGCTGGCGACCATCGACTACACAAGACAGCCCTGTCTCCGGGTCTTTCCAGACGATAATCGGCTCAAGAACGCCCTGGTCCATGATGTTCATCACCATTGCCTCGTTGATAGGCAGGTGGATACGCTCATCGTAAAGCGGGTGCGTTTTGTCGGTAACCAGATGCAGCTTTTCCGGTTCGAACATCAGAACGTTGGTTTTGCCGCTGGCGCCATACGCGTCGATCGAGTTTTTAGCCATTTTTCACTTCACCTTTTTTCTGTTCGACCTGCTGAGACCATTTTTCAATCAGCCGGATTTTCGATTTGCTCTTGCCACCAGCCCAGTAGCTATCCTGTACGCGGAGATGTCCGTAAGGGCATCGCAGGGCCCCGGAACAGGCGCCAGCCTGGTAATCCCGAAAATAAAACTCAGCAGCTGAACCACAGACCGGACAATCAGGTATCTCTCGCATCACCGGGTCACCTCGCGGATTTTCTGGAATTTAGTGCCGTGGTGCGGATTGCCAGGGTTAGTCACCTTCGAATTCATAAACCCGGCGGCCACCAGACGTTCACAGCGGTAACGAGGGCGATCAACAAAACCAGCCAGGGACTGCCACTCAAACCAGACGCCAACCGGCACCGACTGGAGCAACTTAATATCCAGCTCTGTGAGCTTGCTGGTTACCGCTACAGGCTCGGTACTTCCACCCGGCATCCAGTAGCCATTCAGGTTTTGCGCTTTGCCTTCACGCTCCAGCACCATCAGGCGGGCCAGCATTTCAGGTGCTGTCAGGTCGAAATAGACAGCCAGCTCACGGCAGGTGACCTTCTCCAGCTCTTTCAGCACGTCAGTAATTTTTTCCATCAGAGATATCCTCACGGTTAAATTTGTTAGCCCCGGAAACCTTTCGGGATGTCGGTATCCAGTTTGCTGCTCACACCGAACGAGCTGCCGGTTGCCAGGTTTGCCGGGCATAACTTCAGAGCCAGCTCCTGCCATTTGCTGCGTAGGGTTTTCACGGATTGAACTCGGGAGCACCAGAACTGATCGCGCTGAATGCGCTCAATCATGGTGCGGATTTGGTCATGGCTGCAGCCGTGCTCCTGGCGCAGCATGCAAATTTCTTGCGCCCAGGCTGCGAAGTTCGGCTCTCTCGGTTTTGCCAGAGTGCCGTCGAACTCTGCTGCGCGTTCGTACAGCTCGATAATGGTCGACCAGAACCACGTAGCGAGGTCGAAATCATCATCGGTAGCCAGGTTACTGGCTTCGGTAGCGTCAGGAATGATTGCTTCCGGGATGACGGTTTCACGCTCAGGCTCAGCAAAGTTATCCACAGGAGAAATCTCTCCCGCGTGGTTTTTATGATCTGAATGTAATGATCTGTTTTTAAGATCTGTATAGAGATAGGATTCGGCTTGAGAGCCGATTCCAGGATTCGGCTCATGAGCCGTTTCCATTCGGCTCTTGGGACGAATGCATTCGGCTTGAGAGCCGATTCCATTACTTTCAGTAACTTGCTTCGATTCGGCTTTTGCGCCGATTGCATTCGGCTTATAAGCCGTTTCCATTACTTTCAATGACTTATTCCCATTTAGCTCTTGAGCCGAATCCAGTATTTGCGGGAATATCCGGGAAATGAGCGCTTCCTGGTCAATTCGGTAATGCTTTTTGGGTGTTCCACCCACCTGGCGAAGCTCTTCTTCGATAACGCCAGAAAGGTACTGATCTGTAATTTTGAACATCGCTTTTCGGACAACATCGCCATCTTTAGCGCGTACCTCTTTCGCAAGCGCCGCATGCTCCTTGTAAAACCAGCCATCATCCAGACTCGACTTACCCGACCAGAACACCAGCTGATTGAGAATCGCTGCCAGCAAATGCTGCTGCCTGTCTCCTGCAAAGAAATCCAGATACGGGCCGGGAATCGTTATGCAGTTCCCCTGCCCTGACATGGCCTGAACAATTTCAAAGACCTGATTGCTCATACCAAAACCTCATTGTGTAGCCGTAAAAACTCACGTAACCCCATCCAGCCAACTTTCCCGCAGGCTTTGCGATAGGACACATCTTTCTCAGTTGCAGTAATTACCGTCACCATGTGGCTCTTGTGTCTGTGCTGGAAGCGAGATCCGGCCTTAGGGATACCATCACAGGCATTACCCATTTCGGACGGCTCATACGCCGGATAAGCACGTTTCAGACGCGCAATCAGTTCAGCAGCAGAGTGGTTACACATAGTCACCTCCAGAGTTAGTGGAGTTACGGCGCTTTAACAGCAACGGATTGATTAGCCCTGCGGCATGCAGAGCATCTGGGTGTATTTGATTTTTGTTTGTGGTCAGGCATAATTACCTCGCAATTACCTCTTCGTTTTTGCACCAGAAAGCCGTTGGTGTTCCCGCACCGCGGCTTTCGCCTTTTTTACCCTTCATCAGTCCCACCCAAGCGGACCAGGACGGCACCGCTCCGCACGTAAACCGATATCTGCAAGCGTCTCTACTGATTGCAGATAGTGACGGGAAACTACAACCGCCTCTGGCGGAACAACCTGTAGGCCTAACGCAGCAATCTCTTTCGCCATCTCGGTGTAGTACCCTTCGCTCTTACGGCGACTAATCGTTGATTCGCTTACCCCTCGCATTTCTGCAAAAGTCTTCTGGCTAATGGACAAAAGGCGGTTTAACAAAATGCCCTCTATCTCAATTGGGTTGAGGATGGGCGGCTCTAACTTTCGGGCTATTGCGTTCTCCATCTGTGATACTTCCTCTGGCGTTATCTATGTGAAATTGAATTAAGGATTTCAGAGGCGCTTACCTGCCCATCAGTGGCAATGACAATGGACTTAATAAACCGGGAGCCGATCTCGGCGCCGTTAAGCCATTTACTGACAGTGGATTGGTTGACCCCTGTCTTTCTTGCCAGCTCTGTTTGAGAACCTGCTATGCAGATGGCGCGCTTGATTGCCTCGTTGACTGTGCCGCTCATGAAAATTCCCCCTTGCATAATTTTAAGGTGATTATGCGTTAAGGAATTTAAATGATCAAGTCATTTGAGACTTTGACATAAAATTCGTTAGGGAATATTTTTCGTGCTATGAAAACGTTAAAAGAAAGACTGGCTTATGCCATGAGGTCTACGGGTAAAACCAACCAGACCGAGCTGGGGAAACAGGCTGGAGTGCCGCAATCCTCTATCTCAAAAATCCTGCGCGGAGACAGCGAGACTTCGCGCCACGCGGGCAAGATAGCGGCAGCTCTTGGAGTGAGCGCTGACTGGCTGATTAATGGAACAGGATCAATTTACGGAGATTCTAACCAACCTCTGCAGGCTATCGACGTCTCTAAAAACGTTAAGGTTTATGATTTTGATGGCTTTACTGGTGATTATGTATCCTGGTTTAGCGAACTACCCGAACATTTCCGCGCTTATATAATCAAGGGCCGGACTGGCATCGCTCAAGCCCCCTCCGGCGCTATTGTTATTGTCGATCCAGAGGCTATTGCAACCTCTGATGACCTTGTTCTCGTAAGACTCAAAGAGACATTGTCTGTCTTCAAATATCATATCGGTGGTGATGGTAATGGGTATCTTTCGGTGGATGACGTGAGGGTCCCTTTAGCGCCAGTATCTGATCTCTCTTCTGTAGTTGGACCTATCGTCCAAGTCTTCATACCGGAATTAAATAAGTAAACAATCTGTCTATCTGCTGCCTGGGTACTGACATAACGCCCAGGCCCCATCCTCACGTACAGCACACCCATAAAGCCACCTCCTGACATTCTATTCTTACCACCAGTAACTGTATATTTATCCAGTATACATTCTGCAGTCTCCTATTCCAGCAAAAAAATTCCTTTAAGAATCCGCTCTATCATGCGCATAAGAATTATTTTACCAATTCTCTATTGACTTGAATTATTCTCTATCGCATAGTTAAGCCATCCAAGCAACACCAATCACCGCACAGTGGTTGATAAGCAAAAACGTTCGGTTGGCCGCCAGAAGGCTAAAAGCTACAGACCTTGCAATGCAGTGAATGCGGCTATGCGCACGCGGTTCAGTTAAAGCAGTACCACTTGTTTCCCGAAGTGGGGTGGAAAGAAAGCTGCCGATACCAGTTGTTAACTGGCTGGTATCACCGGGAGGCACCCGGCACTGCATTGCAAGGTCTGTTGGTACTCAAATTCACATGACAGTGAGGGGTAGTAAATGATCCGCGAACATGAAGTACCTGCGTGGCACCGGTTCTGCATAAAGGTTGCTCTGCTTGTGGTTGCAGTCGCATGGGTAAGCTTTGAATTTTGCTGGGGTGCCTCATGAGCAAAAATGGCATTCGTTCACTGATTTACTGCCTGCTGATCTGCGGCGTTATCTGGACAGCGGTGGTTATCAAAATTCTGCACGCTGCGGGGGTACTCAATGGCTAATTTACTGCATGGCAACCCGGCTTTTAAAGCGGCACAAAGCAAGCTGGCTATTGCGCAATTTATTGGTAATAGTGAAATGTGGTCAGAGGCTTTTTCCTCAATGAAAGATATTTATGAGGAAGCTAAGCACGCAGAAGATTTCATGTTTTGCGGTCGCGAAGAATCTCTCTCGGCCCTGAAATTCAACGATGTTATTTTGAATTTTGACATGTATGGCGATTTGGTTTCTGTTAACGCAGATTCTGGCAATGCACGTTACAAAATAAACACCGAAGTTTCTTACTAATACCAGCACCTTTTATTTAATGCCTTGACTGGCAGGTATTAACACACATTAAATTTAACCGGAGATAGATAAATGGAAGAATTAAAGTTGCACTGTCATGGTTGCGGCGGTTCTTTTGCTCGCGATGAGCTGCAATATCGCCCATCTGGCAGGGGGGCTTATCGGAGAGACTTTTATTTCTGCCCGGTATGCAATGAGAAAGAAAAGCAGAAAATCGCCCTCTCCGCTGCCGCTTCCTCGTTTCGTAAAACCTTGCCATCACGCCCTGGACACCTTGCCCACAAGCGCTGGTAGGTGACGGATGATAATCACATCCAACCGTATTCCATCGCATGTAAATGAAAAGGCATCGCATGTTCTGAGCTTGTACAGCAAGGGAGATATAAAGCCATGCCGAATAAAATGCGGGAATTTAAGCTTAAAGGTTGGCAGAAAATGGCGATTATTATCCCGCAATAACGGGACCTGCTGGGAAGTTATGAGCCATGAAAAATACAATCAACTCAAAGACAGGAAATCACAATCATGAAAATAGAATTCAATGATCAAGGGTCGGATTCAGTCATTACATTAACGAGCACTGTATTTGAATTCCGTCTTCATAACCGCTCTGTTGATACGGCGCTATTTCTTGCTCCTTCTGTTCGCGCTAAGCGTAGCGGTTTCTTTGTTTTAAAAACGGTAATTACCGGTAAAACTTCTCACGTACTGCGTGCGTATAAAGCGATTAAAGCGGAGGCATCACGATGAGCAAATCATTAAACGCGCGTTGTATCCGTCGCTGGGAAGTTGAGTTTAAACCCGTCTGCGATTCAAAAGTTAATCCGTACTGGCGCAAAAGCGACCTGCGCGGGTATATCCGCGAAGCGGCGCTTACCACCGCTTACAGCATGGTCGAGAGCATGGCTGAACGTAACGCCAAGGTTGACTATGACGGCGCGCCGAATAGCTGGAGTTATGAGTTTTCTCTCTGGTATCGCTTACGCCGGGAAAAATATCTCAAAGAAGCTCGCGACTACCTAGACGAAGACACTACCAACGACGAAATCGACGACGAAATTCAGAACGAGCTGGAGGCCTGGAATGACTGAGCGCGGGATGATTTTTAACGCTGAGATGGTGCGGGCTATTCTCGACGGCCGGAAGACGCAGACCCGGCGCGAAGTAAAGCTGAATCTCGATATAGCGCGCCTGGCCACAACCTATGACTGGGCCACTTCCCTCGCGGCCAATCATTATCAGGGTCTGACAGAAGAACAAATTCAGCAGAAAGCTGAATCTCTTCGCGGCGTGATTCACCCTGTAATTTTGGATAATGGGCAGATGGTCTCGATTATCTGTCCTCATGGCAAGCCAGGCGATCGCATCTGGGTAAGAGAGACCTTTTGCCCGGTAGATGACACTCAGTATGGCGGGGAGAAGTGGGTGGATTACCGCGCCACACCTCGTTATGAAGCCAGCCATCCTGCAGGCTGGGACAGCGCGCCTAATGACGCTGAATCCCTCAAGTGGCGCCCGTCAATCCACATGACGCGCTGGGCCAGCCGCATTCTGCTGGAAATCACCGACGTGCGGGTTGAGCGGTTGAACGCTATCAGCGAAGAGGATGCCACTGCCGAAGGTGTTCCGCCTGCAGGAAGTTTGCTTCCTGATTACCCGGGAACATTCCTGACTCCGAAGGGTGATTTCGCAACGGCCAAGGTTGCATTCCAGCGCTTGTTGGAATCGATCTACGGCGAGGAAAGTTGGAAGGCCAACGGTTGGGTTTGGGTAATTTCGTTTAAGCGCGTTGAAGGCGGTGCAGCATGAGCGACTTACTCGAAATCAAGGTAGGCCGCACATACCGGGCAAAGCGGCCGCGCCCTGCTGGCACCATTATCAGCCCGCTAGTGAACGACCGTACCGTTACCTGGTTCAGCAGGTCACACGTCCAGTATGACAGCCCGTCCGTTTCGTTTGGGCGGCATTACCCCACAGTCACCATCGAGAAGTTTCGCTCATGGGCTTCTCACGATGTGACCGATGAACTTCCCCAGGGTGAGTACGCCCCGTGGCCAATTAAAAAGGCAGGTGCAGCATGAGCTTCTTTGAAATCGACTCCCGATTTTTGATCGATACAGCATTTCACCGACTGGAAATCATCTGTGATGATGGCCTGTATCGCCACCTGCGTATGCAGCAGCCCGAAACGTCCTGTTATTACTACGACGTTATCACCTGGCCTGGTTACTTGACCGTAACCGGCGACATGGGAACTTGGACATTCAGTCGCATCGCGGACATGTTCGACTTTTTTGGCGCCTGGGAAGGTGGAATCAATACCCATTACTGGGCTGAAAAGCTGGAGGCTGGCGCAGGATGTTCCGCCCGCGATTTACTGGCAAGAGAATACGACCACGACGCGTTCTGCAAAAGCCTGAAAGAGTCTCTGAGTGATTACCTGGAGGACGATGAATGCGAGGAGCCGGAAGAAGATGTTGACTGGGACGACGATGACGACACACCAGATAGCGACAAAGCAGTGGTACGCGGAATCGTCCGCGACTTGTGCCGAGCTAGCTTCAATAACGAATGGGAGGCTTATCAGGCTGTTTATAACGCTGATTGGCCAGCTGGTTGGAGCGCCTGGGATGTCTGCAAAGGCCTGACGTTTAAAACGTATACCAGTCACTTCCGGTGGATTCTATTCGCTATCACCTGGGCAATCAGCAAATACCACAATTCGAAGATTGTTGATAAAGCGATGGCTACGTTTCTGGCCGTAAAGCGAGCTGCGGCATGAGCGTAGAAATTGCCATCATTAACCGCCCGACCTTCGCGGCTACCACTGCTGTGAAGGGGTTAAGCGAATGTATGAGGCTTGGTGCCACTCTCGTGGCCTGAAAGTGGTTTGAGGTGAAGATGAATACAATGTTTTTGTTAATGGCCGAATATGGGTCTGCTACGGTTCCACTCAGCCAGGTGTGCGAAAAGTATTTTGGACTGAAACCGGCAACAGCTGAAAAACGCGCAGCTATGGGCGAGATTCCCATTCCAACCTTCCGGGCGGCAGAAAGCCAAAAGGCACCACGCATGATCCATATTCAGGACCTTGCAAACCATATCGATGCGCAGTTGAAGAAAGGCCGCGACCTCCTGGAACAGATGAAAAGTGACAGTTAGTGACACAGCGCCTGACACTGTAACTAAAATTCCGGATACCGCCTATTATGCTGTATCCGGTTTTATTTTTGCATCACAAAGGACCCCAATAGAACCCCATAAAGATATAAATATATGATTATGTAACTTATAACTACCATGTTCAACTGGAGCAACATGGGCAAGTTTATGGCCGTCGGGCTGACGGATCTGCTGGAGAGTTCAGGCATGAACGGTGTTCCGGCGTTTGTCGGTCTTGCGCTGCTGTCGGCTTTTCTGTGTATGTTTATCGCCAGCGGCTCGGCCATCTGGTCGATTCTGGCGCCGATCTTCGTGCCAATGTTTATGCTGTTGGGCTTTCACCCGGCGTTTGCGCAGATCCTGTTTCGTATCGCTGATTCATCGGTGCTGCCGCTGGCGCCGGTGTCACCGTTTGTGCCGTTGTTTCTCGGCTTTCTACAGCGCTACCGGCCGGATGCCCGCCTCGGCACCTACTACTCGCTGGTGCTCCCTTACCCGCTGATTTTTCTCGCCGTCTGGCTGCTGTTGCTGGTGGGCTGGTATCTGGTGGGACTGCCGATCGGCCCTGGCATCTATCCGCGGCTGTCTTAACCCACCGATGCGCCAGGGACGGCCGCCTTAGCTTAACGCGATATCTTCACTTTGAACTTACGGGTCGCTTCCCCGGCTCCGGCGAATATGCCGAAAAGCGCGCGATACCCTCGCTCAAGCAACAGCGACATACCATGAATAACCAGACCGCTGAAGATCAGTACGATTACGCCAGTCAGTATATATTGCATAGCTCCACCTCTGAGTTATTAACCGCGCCGCGCCGACGCGGTAGCACTTTCCCGAGCGCGCACAGCGGCGCGGAGGACCGACGTCGTCAGCTTAAAAGTAGCAAAAACCCTGTCCGGTAACCCGCCAGGATCGATCCAAAAATAAATCATCGTGGCGATCGCAGAATACCTCCACGGCGGATAGCCCGCCGTGCTATCTGGCGATGCGGTTTTACCTTTTGGGAGTATAGTTGACTGCCGTCAGCGCGTGGTATCGTGTGCCTCTCATGTACGATGGTGGATGACAGAAACGATGTTGACCTTGCTGCAGGATAAAATGGATACCCCGCTGGGGCCGTTGTGGGTGCTTTGCGACGAACAGTTTAATTTGCGCGCCGTCGAGTGGGACGAGCACCGCGATCGGATGGAAACGCTGCTCGAGGTACACTATCGCCGGGAAGGCTATCAGCGCGTCGACTGCCGCAATCCCGGCGGTCTCAGCAGTAAGCTGAGCGACTATTTTGCCGGCGATTTAGCCATTATCGAGACTCTGCCTACCGCCACCGCCGGCACCCCTTTTCAGCGCCAGGTCTGGCAGGCGTTACGCGAAATCCCCTGTGGCCAGGTGATGCACTACGGCCAACTGGCCGAGGCGCTTGGTCGTCCCGGCGCCGCGCGCGCGGTGGGCGCCGCCAATGGCGCCAATCCGGTGAGTATCGTGGTGCCCTGCCATCGGGTCATCGGGCGCAACGGCACCATGACCGGCTATGCCGGCGGCGTACAGCGTAAAGAGTGGCTTTTGCGTCACGAGGGCTATCTGTTGCTTTGACTGAAAATGCCTTTTCTGGAATTTTCAGGTAATTTTACAATCAAAAGTTGCGTAATAATCTGTTTTTAATCAAATAGATACACAAGCAATTTGATTTACCCTGCTGATATTACGTGTTTCCGGGTCTGAAGACTTACCTGCTGATCAAAAAGATGTTAAAATTGACCAATATCAATTAAGGCCTGAGCAGACATATGATCCCTGAGAAGCGAATTATTCGACGCATTCAGTCTGGCGGTTGTGCAATCCATTGTCAGGATTGCAGCATTAGCCAGCTCTGCATCCCCTTTACTCTGAACGAGCATGAGCTTGATCAGCTGGATAATATTATCGAGCGGAAAAAGCCTATCCAGAAAGGTCAAACCTTGTTCAAAGCCGGTGATGAGCTGAAGTCGTTGTACGCTATTCGCTCCGGGACCATCAAAAGCTATACCATCACCGAGCAAGGTGATGAGCAGATCACTGGCTTCCATCTGGCGGGCGACCTGGTGGGCTTTGACGCCATCGGCACCGGTCTGCACCCGAGCTTTGCGCAGGCGCTGGAAACCTCAATGGTCTGCGAGATCCCCTTCGAAACCCTTGACGATCTTTCCGGAAAAATGCCCAATCTGCGTCAGCAGATGATGCGCCTGATGAGCGGTGAGATTAAAGGCGACCAGGATATGATCCTGTTGCTTTCCAAAAAGAATGCCGAAGAGCGCCTGGCCGCGTTTATCTATAACCTTTCTCGTCGTTTCGCCCAGCGCGGCTTCTCACCACGTGAGTTCCGGCTGACCATGACCCGCGGCGATATTGGCAACTATCTCGGCCTCACCGTCGAAACCATCAGCCGTCTGCTGGGCCGTTTTCAGAAAAGCGGCATGCTGGCGGTGAAAGGCAAATATATCACTATTGAAAACAGCGATCTGCTGGCCCAGCTGGCCGGACAGGCGCGCAACGTTGCTTAATCTCTGCGCAATACCTGGTCACGATCGGCAATTTTTTCAGATTTGTTGATCTGACCAGGCTCCTCCCCTGTTTCAATTCATCCATATAGGTTATCTTTTTAATAACTGACGGTAGCTGCAGTTGTAAGGAGACCCTGTATGGCGAAGTATCAGAGCATGCTGGTAGTAATCGATCCTAACCAGGACGACCAGCCGGCGCTAAGGCGAGCGGTGTACCTGCACCAACGGATTGGTGGACGCATCAAAGCCTTTTTGCCGATCTATGATTTTTCCTATGAAATGACCACCCTGCTGTCGCCGGACGAGCGGACGGCAATGCGCCAGGGCGTCATTGCCCAACGAACGGCCTGGATCCGCGAGCAGGCGAAATTCTACCTGGAATCGGGCGTGCCGATTGACGTGAAAGTGGTGTGGCACAACCGTCCCTTCGAAGCGATTATTCAGGAGGTGGTCAGTGAGAAACACGATCTGCTGCTGAAGATGGCCCACCAGCACGACAAACTGGAGGCGGTGATCTTTACCCCGACGGACTGGCATCTGCTGCGTAAATGCCCTTGCCCGGTGTGGATGGTCAAAGACCAGCCGTGGCCGGAAGGCGGCAAAGCGCTGGTCGCCGTCAATCTCGCCAGTGAAGAGAATTATCACAACACCCTTAACGAGAAGCTGGTTCGCGAGACGCTGTCGCTGGCGGAAGAAGTCAACCACACTGAAGTGCACCTGATCGGTGCCTACCCGGTGACGCCGATCAATATCGCGATAGAACTGCCGGATTTTGATCCCAGCGTCTACAACGACGCCATTCGCGGCCAGCATCTGCTGGCGATGAAAGCGCTGCGGCAGAAGTTTGGCATCGATGAAAAATTCACCCACGTCGAAAAAGGACTGCCTGAAGAGGTGATCCCGGACCTCGCCGAGCATCTGCAGGCGGGGATCGTGGTGCTGGGAACGGTCGGACGTACCGGCCTGTCGGCGGCGTTCCTCGGCAATACCGCGGAACAGGTTGTCGACCACCTGCGCTGTGACCTGCTGGTGCTGAAACCGGAGGCCTACCAGACGCCGGTGGAACTGGACGACGACGACGACGATTAACCGCTACCACTCATCTTCCCCCGCCTCGCGGGGGATTTTTTTGCTTGCTGCCAGCCAGGCACAAAAAAAGGGCCGTTGGCGGCCCCTGTCACTGTCCAGCGAGAATAGCTTAGTGGATACCCAGACGCCAAGCCAGATCGATCTCTTCTTTCAGCTCCAGCGAGGAGAGCGCCATCAGGTCAGCAAACTCCAGCTCCAGCAGTTTAAGTTTTTTCAGATACTGCGCTGGGGTCATGACGGTGGGGTCGCGGCGTAAGAATTCGATGGCCATCTGCGTTGGGGTTAACTCGGTATCCATAATATCCTCTGTCTGATGTAAGAACCGGAACATTATATCACCTCTTGCCGCTTATTTTATGAACAATTCCAGGTATCTCCCTGCATATAAAAAAGCCGTCTCACAGGAGACGGCTTATAAACAAACGTTGTAAAACAATTATGTTACATTACAGCGCTTTCAGGATCGCATCGACGCTGGCTTTAGCATCGCCAAACAGCATATGAGTGTTCTCTTTAAAGAACAGCGGGTTCTGTACGCCGGCGTAACCGGTGTTCATTGAACGCTTAAAGACCACCACATTCTGCGCTTTCCACACCTCGAGCACCGGCATGCCGGCGATCGGGCTCTTCGGATCGTCCTGCGCCGCCGGGTTGACGGTATCGTTGGCGCCGATCACCAGCACGGTGTCGGTGTCGCTGAAATCGTCGTTGATCTCATCCATCTCCAGCACGATGTCGTAAGGCACTTTGGCTTCCGCCAGCAGGACGTTCATATGCCCCGGGAGGCGCCCGGCCACCGGATGAATACCAAAGCGTACTTTGATACCCCGCGCCCGCAGCTTCTCGGTAATTTCTGCTACCGGATACTGCGCCTGAGCCACCGCCATACCGTAGCCCGGGGTGATGATCACCGAGTGCGAGTTTTTCAGCATCTCCGCCGTCTCTTCGGCACTAATCTCGCGATGCTCGCCCACTTCTTCATCGCCGCCGCTGGAGGAACCATCGGTGCCGAAGCCCCCGGCGATCACGCTGATAAAGGAGCGGTTCATCGCCTTACACATAATGTAAGAGAGGATGGCGCCGGAAGAGCCCACCAGCGCGCCGGTGACGATCAGCAGGTCATTACTCAGCATAAAGCCCGCCGCCGCTGCCGCCCAGCCCGAGTAGGAGTTGAGCATCGAGACCACCACCGGCATGTCCGCACCGCCGATAGAGGCCACCAGGTGCCAGCCAAAGGCCAGCGCGATCGCGGTCATCACCAGCAGGCACAGAACCTGGGTGCCGGTGCTGTCAGAGCGAACAAAAATCACCATCAGGATGAAGGAAACCACCAGCGCCGCCAGGTTCAGCTTATGGCGATTGGGCAGCATCAGCGGCCTGGAGGAAATTTTGCCGCGCAGTTTACCAAACGCCACCACCGAACCGGTGAAGGTCACCGCGCCGATGAAGATCCCGAGGAACACTTCGGTCAAATGAATATTGACCAGAATTTGCTCCATACCGGTTTCATGCTGCAGGTAGCTGTTGAAACCCACCAGCACCGCTGCCAGACCCACGAAGCTGTGCAGGATAGCCACCAGCTCCGGCATCTCGGTCATCTCGACCTTCTTCGCCAGACGAATACCGATCGCCCCGCCGATCACCATCGCAAGAATAATCCAGCCGACGTTGCCGGCGTCCGGCCCCAGGATGGTAGCGATCAGGGCAATGGCCATCCCGGCGATGCCGAAATAGTTGCCCTGCTGCGACGTTTCGTGTTTCGACAGGCCCGCCAGGCTGAAAATAAACAGGATTGCAGCAACAATGTATGCAGCCGTTACTAATCCACCAGACATGTGCTACCCCTTATCCTTTGCGAAACATTTTCAGCATGCGCTGAGTCACGGTAAAACCACCGAAAATATTAATGCTGGCGATCAGCACCGCGATAAAGCTCAGGAAGCTGACCCAGCCGCCGTGGCCTATCTGCAACAACGCGCCAACCACGATAATGCCCGAAATGGCATTGGTCACCGACATCAGCGGCGTATGCAGCGCATGGGAGACGTTCCACACCACGTAGTAACCCACCACGCAGGCCAGCGCGAAGACGGTGAAATGGCCGAGGAACTCTTTTGGCGCCACGTTGGCCAGCCAGCCGAAGAGAATAATCGCCAGCGCCATCAGCGCATATTTGCGCCACGGCGACGCCGGTTTCACCGCTTCTTTCGGTGCTTCCACTTTTTTCGCCGCGGCCTGCGGCTGAGCGGAGACCTGAATCGGCGGCGCCGGCCAGGTGATTTCACCTTCGCGAACAACGGTCACACCGCGCACTACCACGTCATCGAAATCGATAACGATATTGCCGTCTTTCTCTTTGCACAGCAGCTTCAGCAGATTCACCAGGTTGGTGCCGTAGAGCTGGGAGGACTGGGTCGGCAGACGGCCAGGAAGATCGGTGTAACCGATGATTTTCACGCCGTTGGCGGTGGTCACCACTTCGCCCGGTACGGTGTACTCACAGTTGCCGCCGTTTTGCGAGGCCAGATCGACCACCACGCTGCCCGATTTCATGGAGTCGACCATTTCGCGGGTGATCAGCTTCGGCGCCGGTTTGCCCGGGATTAACGCCGTGGTGACAATGATATCGACCTCTTTCGCCTGCGCGGCGAACAGCGCCATTTCAGCCTTAATAAAGGCCTCAGACATCACCTTGGCGTAGCCATCGCCGCTGCCCGCTTCCTCTTTAAAATCCAGCTCGAGGAACTCGGCGCCCATACTCTGCACCTGCTCCTTCACTTCCGGACGGGTATCGAAGGCGCGAACAATAGCGCCCAGGCTGTTGGCGGCGCCAATCGCCGCCAGACCGGCTACCCCAGCGCCAATGACCATCACCTTGGCGGGCGGAACCTTGCCTGCCGCCGTAATCTGCCCGGTAAAGAATCGACCAAATTCATGCGCCGCTTCAACGATAGCGCGGTACCCGGCGATGTTGGCCATTGAGCTGAGCGCATCCAGCGACTGGGCGCGGGAAATACGCGGCACGGAATCCATCGCCATTACGTTGATATTACGGGCCGCCAGTTTTTCCATCAGCTGCGGGTTTTGCGCCGGCCAGATAAAACTAATCAGCGTGGTCCCCGGATTCAGCAGGGCAATTTCATCGTCATTCGGAGCATTGACCTTAAGGATGACATCAGACTGCCATACCTCGTCGCCGGTCACGATTTCAGCTCCTGCCTCGGCAAAGGCCTCATCGTCAAAGCTGGCCAGCTTCCCGGCGCCGCTTTCTACCGCGACGCTAAAGCCGAGTTTGAGCAATTGCTCAACGGTCTTCGGCGTGGCGGCGGCCCGGGTCTCCTGGGCTAGCTTTTCTTGTGGTACACCAATACGCATAGTTTTCCCTTCCATCGGTTTTTGATGATGGTTTACTTTTCTGCCAACAACGCCAGGACGGCAAAATCTTCCTCGCCATCTTTCGCTGTCTACAAAATGAAACAGTAACAAACTTTTTATAACCTACTGAAAATACCGATTGTGATCTACTGCGATAAAACACAAATTTTGATTTTATTGCTTATTGTCAGCTCAGATGGGTCCGGGCAGCAATATTTACCTGAATTTGCCGCCCAGGCCTGATAATCCGCTTATCCTGCGGTATAAAACGCCATTTATCGCCATTGAGATCATTGTGTTAACATTACATTAACTAATAAAAGTGGTATTGATTATCGTTTTTGCTGGTCAAGCGCCTGTTTTTTCAACATATCGAAAAATGTTATCTTTCCGTAGTATACGATTCGGGCGGCAAGCAAAAATTGACGCAGACAGTCACGGCGATTAAATGCAATAATCAAACGTTTTCAGTCAACAACAACACCAGTATATGGTTTGCGCAAGGCAAAGGATTATTTTTATGAAGCTTAAAAACACCCTCCTGGCGTCTGCTCTCCTGACAACCGCCACGTTGTCTGCCCATGCAGCGACCGAGTTGACCCCGGAGCAGGCGGCTGCGCTGAAGCCCTACGATCGCGTTGTCGTCACCGGCCGGTTTAATGCCATTGGCGATGCGGTACAGGCAGTATCGCGCAAAGCCGACAAAGACGGCGCGGCCTCATTCTATGTTGTCGACACGTCGGACTACGGCAATGGCGGCAACTGGCGCGTCACGGCTGACCTTTATAAAGAAGACGCGCCGAAAGCGGATGCGCCGAAGAATCGCATTATCAACGGCGTGATGGAGTTGCCGAAAGATCAGGCCGTTGAGCTGATGCCTTACGACACCGTCACCGTTCAGGGCTTCTATCGCAGCCAGCCGGAAGTCAACGACGCCATCACCAAAGCGGCGAAAGCAAAAGGCGCCTATGCGTTCTTTATCGTCCGCCAGGTTGACGCCAACCAGGGCGGCAACCAGCGCATTACCGCTTATATCTACAAAAAAGATGCTGAAAAACGCGTGCTGCAGAGCCCGGACGCTATCCCGGCTGACTCTGAAGCTGGCCGCGCAGCGCTGGCCAAAGGCGGCGAAGCGGCGAAGAACGTTGAAATTCCGGGCGTTGCCACCACCGCCGCGGTGGGTTCGGGTACCGGCGTTGGGCGTTTCTTTGAGACTCAGTCTTCGAAAGGTGGACGTTACACTGTCACCCTGCCGAACGGCACTAAGGTCGAAGAAGTAAACAAAGTGACTGCGGCGCAAATGGTGCCGTTCGATAACATCCAGTTCACCGGCAACTACGGCAACATGACCGAAATCTCCTATCAGACGGCGAAACGCGCGGCGAAGAAAGGGGCGAAGTACTACCACATCACCCGCCAGTGGCAGGAACGCGGCGGCAACATCACCATCAGCGCCGATTTGTACAAATAATCGCTGCTGGCTGGCTAAAAAGGCGGCGCATTGCCGCCTTTTCATTTTTTTTCATCCCCCGCCATTGCATGGCCCCCGGACACTCCGTAAAATCCCGCGCCTTAGCGCAATCCTCCATTTTTATGCGATTTCGCAAAATAAATATTCTGGAACAGCCATTTTCACCTCGGGAATGCAATGGAAAAGAAACTGGGCCTGAGCGCCCTGACCGCCCTGGTCCTTAGCTCAATGCTCGGCGCTGGCGTATTCAGTTTGCCGCAAAATATGGCTGCCGTGGCCAGCCCCTCCGCTCTGCTCATTGGCTGGGCCATCACCGGCGTCGGGATCCTGTTTCTCGCTTTCGCCATGCTGCTGTTGACCCGTATTCGTCCCGACCTCGACGGCGGGATCTTCACCTACGCTCGCGAAGGATTCGGCGAACTGATCGGCTTCTGCTCCGCCTGGGGATACTGGCTGTGCGCGGTGATCGCCAATGTCTCCTATCTGGTTATCGTCTTTTCGGCGCTCAGTTTTTTCACCGATACCCCTGAGCTGCGCCTGTTTGGCGATGGTAATACCTGGCAGTCTATCGTTGGCGCGTCGGTTCTGCTGTGGGTCGTCCACTTTCTGGTCCTGCGCGGTGTCCAGACGGCAGCGGGGATTAACCTGGTGGCCACCCTCGCCAAGCTTCTGCCGCTGGGCGCCTTCGTCGCGCTCGCCGCCCTGGCCTTTCAGATGGATACGTTCCGCCTCGATTTTAGCGGCCTGGCGCTGGGCGTGCCGGTATGGGAGCAGGTCAAAAACACCATGCTGATCACCCTGTGGGTGTTTATCGGCGTGGAGGGGGCGGTAGTCGTGTCCGCGCGGGCGCGACACAAGCGCGACGTTGGCCGCGCGACGCTGCTGGCGGTGCTGTCAGCCCTCGCGGTGTATCTGCTGGTCACCCTGCTGTCGCTGGGCGTCGTGCCGCGCAGCGAACTGGCCGAAATGCGCAACCCGTCGATGGCGGGACTGATGGTCAGGCTGATGGGGTCGTGGGGGGAGATCGTCATTGCCGCCGGGCTGATCGTGTCGGTGTGCGGCGCTTATCTCAGCTGGACCATCATGGCCGCGGAGGTGCCTTTCCTCGCCGCCACTCATAAAGCCTTCCCGCGCCTGTTTGCCCGTCAGAATAGCAACAACGCCCCCTCCGCCTCATTGTGGTTGACCAATATCAGCGTTCAGGTATCGCTGGTGCTGATCTGGCTGACCGGGTCGGACTACGGCACGCTGCTGACCATTGCCTCTGAGATGATTCTCGTGCCCTATCTGCTGGTCGGCGCCTTTCTGCTGAAAATCGCCACTCGCCCGCTGCATAAAGCGGTGGCTATCGGCGCCTGTATTTATGGCATATGGTTATTATACGCGTCGGGGCCTGTGCATTTGCTGTTGTCGGTGGTACTTTACGCTCCGGGTCTTCTGGTCTTTTTGTACGCCCGACGTACGCACCAGCACGATCGTTCGCTCAAACGCCGCGAAGTGGCGCTAATTGGTTTATTGCTGGTTGCCGCTGTGCCGGCAACGTGGATGCTGGTGGGGTAAGCGGTCGCCCTGCCGCAGAACGCATAGGAGATACCCATGGCTGAACAACAGCCCCGCCCGATTCTGATCACAGGAGCAGGCCGCCGCATCGGCCTCGCTCTGGCACACCATTTTCTGCAGCAGCGCCAGCCGGTCATCGTCAGCTATCGTACGCTCTATCCGGCGATTGACGGCCTGCGCGAAGCGGGCGCGCTCTGCCTGCAGGCCGATTTTAGCAGCGATGACGGCATTCTGACCTTCGCTGAAGCGGTCAAATCACACACCGACGGTCTGCGCGCCATCATCCATAACGCCAGCGACTGGATGGCGGAAAAGCCGGGCGTCCCGCTGAGCACCGTCATCAACCGCATGATGCAGATCCACGTCCACGCCCCCTATCTGCTCAACCATGCGCTGGAGGCGTTGCTGCGCGGCCACGGCCATGCCGCCAGCGACATTATCCATATCACCGATTACGTGGTGGAGCGCGGGAGCGACAAACATATCGCCTACGCCGCCAGCAAAGCCGCCCTGGATAACATGACCCGCTCCTTCGCTCGCAAGCTGGCGCCAGAGGTTAAGGTCAACGCCATCGCGCCGTCGCTAATCATGTTTAATGAGGGTGACGACGAGGCCTATCGTCAGCAGGCGCTGGATAAATCGCTGATGAAAATCGCCCCTGGCGAAAAAGAGATTAGCGATCTCATCGATTACCTGTTTACCAGCCGCTACGTTACCGGCCGCTCATTCGCTGTCGACGGCGGCCGCCCGCTGCGCTAGTGGAAACGGCTCCAGCCGAGGATTAACAGCCAGGCGCACAGCCCCCAGCATCCCACTGCGCCTGCCAGCGCCAACGGCAGGCGCATGATCCCGGTGAAATACCACAGTGACAGCAGATAGATAAAATAGGGAAGAATCGACCACATGCCGAATACGATGGTCGCGCGCAGGGCTTCGATCCCCCGCTCGCTGGCGACAATATAATGGGCGATGAGCGCAAAGGTGGGAAACAGCGGGACCAGGCCAGCGATAGCGTAGTTTTTGGTTTTCGCCAGCACGCCAATCAGCACCACCACCAGCGCTCCCAACAGCCCTTTGATTAACAGCCCCATGCCCGTATGCCTTAACAGTGAATCAATAAGTTAGGGCAGCATAGCGGATTTAACGCTGTTTATAAAAGAGTAATGGCGGGTAAAATAAGTGCGGTGTATGTTACTTCTTTTACTGATGTGCAATAGACATGAATAAAATCGTTTTTGTTGAGGATGACCCTGAGGTAGGCACGCTGATCGCCGCCTATCTCGGCAAGCATGATATGGATGTGGTGGTCGAGCCTCGCGGCGACCGCGCTGAGGAGGTGATCGCGCGGGAGAAACCGGATCTGGTGCTGCTGGACATTATGCTGCCCGGCAAGGACGGAATGACGCTCTGTCGCGATCTGCGCGGGCAATGGCAAGGGCCGATTGTCCTGCTGACTTCGCTCGACAGCGATATGAACCATATCCTCTCCCTGGAGATGGGCGCCAGCGATTATATTCTGAAAACCACGCCGCCAGCGGTACTTCTCGCGCGACTGCGTCTGCATTTGCGCCAGCATATTGCTCCGGCAGGCGCCGGTTCCGCCTCCTCAACGCTCACGCCACATAAAACCATCTCCTTCGGCTCGCTGACCATTGACCCGGTCAACCGCCAGGTGCTGCTTGGCGGAGAAAACGTCGCCCTGTCGACCGCCGATTTCGATCTGCTGTGGGAGTTGGCCACCCACGCCGGGCAGATTATGGACCGCGACGCACTGCTGAAAAATTTACGCGGCGTTACCTATGACGGGATGGATCGCAGCGTCGACGTGGCTATCTCCCGCCTGCGCAAAAAACTGCTCGACAACGCCACGGAGCCCTATCGTATTAAGACCGTTCGCAACAAAGGCTACCTGTTCGCCCCTCACGCCTGGGATAACTAAGCAGCCCTTCTGCGGCCCTGCGAGGGGCCCGCTCATCGCGCGCTCGCCGGCGGCAAAGTTATCACGTTTGCTGCCTGCTGCGTTCGTCCCTGGCGCGCACATTCATCACCGGAACTTGTCATATTGATTAAATCAATAGAATTAGCCGTACAGAACCCCATCACATAACCCCTCAATATGATTGTGCTCAAGGACTTACCGCTGTCAGAGTGGCATAAAGCCTGAAAACACAGGACTTTTGCATGATGAAATACGTTGTACTTTTGGCACTCTCACTGTTCACTTCTCTCTCTGGCTGGGCTTTTTCCCTCGACAACGCCGATATTCGACTCCTCTGTCCGCAGCGCGGGCAAATCGAGGTGATCCTTCATCGCTATGAACATACCCAGCAATCCTGGGGGCAGCATCACTTTGAAACCGGCGGCGGCCACGTTCGCCAGGGGCCGCTGCTGGTGATCCCGTTTGCCAACCTCGATCAGATGATTTACCACCAGACCACCGGCGAGTTTGCTTACTGGTATGCCGAAACGGAAAAGCTGGTGCGCTGTCGGCTGCTGAGTCTGACGACCACCTATCCGGTAGACATTCCTTATTATCGTGAGTAGCGTATCCATCGACGCACAAAATACGATTGCCCTGCTCCCCCGAGGGTGAAGAAATCAACGCATTGAGTGACACTGTCACCTTTTCACCGTTCTGTCTCCAGGCTGGCTATTGTCAGGGGGCATAAACCCTGCTTTGATAGCGTATCGATGATTTCCCCGCGCCTCGCCCGGGGATATCGATAACATTGACTCCCCGACGCGCAGAAGATGCCCCTGGGGCGCCAGACAGGTTTCTCTTGAATACGCGGTAATGTAATGAAAAAGCTGTTCGTGCAGTTCTATCTTCTGCTCTTCGTCTGCTTTCTGGTGATGACCATGCTGGTCGGTCTGGTCTATAAATTTACCGCGGAGCGCGCCGGACGGCAGTCGCTTGACGATTTGATGAAAAGCTCGCTGTATCTGATGCGCAGCGAGCTGCGGGAGATACCGCCGCGCGACTGGAGCAAGACCCTTAAAGAGCTGGACCTGAATTTATCGTTTGATCTGCACATCGAGCCGATCAGCAAATTTAAGCTGTCGGAAAGCTCGATGCAGCACCTGCGCGCCGGCGATATCGTCGCCCTCGACGATCAGTACACCTTTATTCAGCGCATTCCCCGCAGCCACTATGTGCTGTCGGTGGGCCCGGTCCCCTATCTCTATTTTCTGCATGAGATGCGCCTGCTGGACGTGGCGCTAATGGCGTTTATTGCTATCTCTCTGGCCTTTCCGGTGTTTATCTGGATGCGCCCGCACTGGCAGGACATGCTGCGCATTGAGACGGCCGCCCAGCGCTTTGGCGAAGGTCACCTCAGCGAGCGCATTCACTTCGACAGTATGTCCAGCTTCGAGCGGCTCGGGGTGGCCTTTAACCAAATGGCCGATAACATTAATGCGCTTATTGCCAGCAAAAAGCAGCTGATTGACGGCATCGCCCATGAACTCAGGACACCGCTGGTACGCCTGCGCTACCGTCTGGAGATGAGCGAGAATCTCAGCGAGGCGGAATCGCAGGCGCTGAACCGCGATATCGGTCAGCTGGAGGCGCTGATTGAAGAGCTCCTGACCTACGCCCGCCTCGACCGCCCGCAGACGGAGCTCAGCCTGACGACTCCCGATTTTCCCGCCTGGATCAGCGATCACGTCGAGGATATCCAGATGGTTAACCCACAGCGCGAGGTCGCCCTGGCGACGCTGACCCACGGTAACTACGGCGCGCTGGATATGCGACTGATGGAGCGGGTGCTGGATAATTTGGTCAATAACGCCCTGCGCTACAGCAGCCAGCGGGTGGCGGTCAGCCTGACGCTGCAGGGTTCGCGCGCATCGTTGCTGGTTGAGGATGACGGCCCGGGAATCGCCCCCGAGGAGCGCGAGCGGGTGTTTGAGCCCTTTGTCCGCCTTGACCCCAGCCGGGACCGGGCGACAGGAGGCTGCGGCCTCGGCCTGGCGATTGTCCACAGTATCGCCCAGGCGATGGGCGGCGAGGTGCGCTGCGAGGCCAGCCCTCTCGGCGGCGCCCGCTTCTGCTTTAGCTGGCCGGTCTATCATCAGCTGCCTGATTTCACCTCTGCCTGAATAAAACTTGCGCAGAAGCCGCGGGCTGGGTATGCTGCAAAAATCTAATAGTATGTTGTAACTAAGGTGGTGATAATGGCCAGCTACGACCTCGTTGAACGTCTGAATAATACCTTTCGCCAGATCGAGCTGGAGCTGCAGGCGCTCCAGCAGGCGTTAAGTGACTGCCGTCTGCTGGCGGGCCGGGTATTTGAACTGCCGGCGATCGGTAAGGATGCCGAGCACGATCCGCTGGCCACTATTCCGGTGGTGCAGCACATCGGCAAGACGGCCCTGGCGCGCGCCCTGCGCCACTACAGCCATCTGTTTATCCAGCAGCAATCGGAAAACCGCAGCAGCAAGGCCGCCGTACGCCTGCCGGGGGCTATCTGCCTGCAGGTTACCGCCGCGGAGCAGCAGGATCTGCTGGCGCGTATTCAGCATATCAATGCCCTGAAGGCCACCTTCGAGAAGATCGTCACCGTCGACTCCGGCCTGCCCCCCACCGCCCGTTTTGAGTGGGTACACCGTCATTTGCCGGGGTTGATCACCCTTAGCGCCTACCGCACGCTGACGCCCCTCGTCGACCCGAGCACCATCCGCTTCGGCTGGGCCAATAAGCACGTCATCAAGAATCTGACCCGCGACCAGGTGTTGATGATGCTGGAGAAAAGCCTGCAAGCGCCGCGGGCGGTGCCGCCGTGGACCCGGGAGCAGTGGCAGAGCAAACTGGAAAGGGAGTATCAGGATATCGCCGCCCTGCCGCAGCGGGCGCGGCTGAAAATAAAACGACCGGTGAAAGTCCAGCCGATCGCCCGCGTCTGGTACGCCGGCGAGCAGAAACAGGTACAGTACGCCTGCCCCAGCCCGCTGATCGCCCTGATGTCCGGCAGCCGGGGGGTCAGCGTACCGGATATTGGCGAGCTGCTGAACTATGATGCCGACAATGTGCAGTATCGCTACAAACCGGAGGCGCAGTCGCTGAGATTGCTTATCCCGCGCCTGCACCTCTGGCTGGCTAGCGAATAGCCAGGCTGCCGACCATCTCTTCCGGGCGCACCCAGCTGTCGAATTCGGCTTCCGTCAGGTAGCCCAGCGCCAGCGCCGAGGCTTTGAGAGTCAGCCCCTCATGGTGCGCTTTTTTAGCGATTTCCGCCGCCTTGTCGTAGCCGATATGGGTATTCAGCGCAGTAACCAGCATCAGCGACTCATTGAGCAACTGACTGATCCGCTCGCGATTCGGTTCAATACCCACCGCACAGTGCTCGTTAAAGCTCGCCATACCGTCCGCCAGCAGACGCACCGACTGCAGGAAGTTGTGGATGACCATCGGGCGATAGACGTTAAGCTCAAAGTTGCCGGAAGCACCGCCGATATTCACCGCCACGTCGTTGCCCATCACCTGGCAGCAGACCATGGTCAGAGCTTCGCACTGGGTTGGGTTAACCTTGCCCGGCATAATCGATGACCCTGGCTCGTTTTCCGGGATGGCGATTTCACCAATGCCGCAGCGGGGGCCGGAGGCCAGCCAGCGGACATCGTTAGCGATTTTCATCAGCGAGGCCGCCAGGCCTTTCAGCGCGCCGTGGGCATGGACCAGGGCATCCACAGTGGCCAGCGCTTCGAATTTGTTCGGCGCGGTGACAAATGGCTGTCCGCTGAGCGACGCCAGCTCGGCCGCCACCCGTACGGCATATTCCGGATGGGTATTCAGCCCGGTTCCTACCGCCGTCCCGCCCAGCGCCAGCTCGGCAAGATGCGGCTGACTGGCTTCAATGTGCTTCAGGCTATGGTCCAGCATCGCCACCCAGCCGGAGATCTCCTGGCCTAAGGTGAGCGGCGTGGCGTCCTGCAGATGGGTGCGGCCGATCTTGACGATATCCCTGAAGGCCACCGCTTTTTCATTGAGCGTCGCCCGCAGCGCCTGCAGCGACGGGATCACTTTTTCCCGCAGGGCAATTAGCGCCGCGACGTGCATGGCGGTGGGGAATACATCATTTGAGCTCTGGCTCTTATTCACATCGTCATTGGGATGAATTTTTCGCGCCATCCCCCGTTCTCCGCCGAGCAGTTCACTGGCGCGGTTGGCCAGCACCTCGTTCATATTCATATTGCTTTGGGTGCCGGAGCCGGTCTGCCAGATAGCCAGGGGGAACTCCTGCGCGTGCTTTCCGGCCAGCACTTCGTCAGCGGCGGCGACGATCGCCCCGGCTTTCTCCGCCGTCAACAGTCCGAGATCCTGGTTAACCTTCGCCGCCGCCCGCTTGGTCAGCGCCAGGGCGTATATCAGCTCCCCGGGCATTTTTTCGGTCGAGATGCGGAAATGCTCCAGCGAGCGCTGGGTCTGGGCGCCCCAGAGTTTATCGGCCGGGACCTCGATGGCGCCCATCGAGTCTTTTTCACTGCGATGCGTTGTCATTACTTTCTCCTTGGATGAAAAGTGCGTCATAGCGACAAAGCTCACCTGCTTAAAAGACTAAGTATTGGCCAGATTGATAAGTTGTTTTGGTGGTTCGTGCCGCGAAGCGACATAAAAAAAGCCGCCCCGAGGGGCGGCCCAGACCGCTGACAAAATGCAATCGTCGGGATTGCCCGACGGCGCTACGCTTGCGCGGGCCTACAGAGAACTGCATAACTTATTGATATTGCTGTCTTTCGTAGGCCGGGTAAGGCGAAAGCCGCCACCCGGCAGAAAGGCGCTCACCCTAACGAAATCAGGTTTGTCATCGACCAGCGCCGCCTCGAAGGGCGGCCTGGGTTACTTCACGCAGCGGGCGCACTGCGAGGTCTGGATCTGCTGGAAGAAGTCATTGCCTTTATCATCAACGAGGATAAAGGCCGGGAAATCCTCCACTTCAATTTTCCAGATAGCCTCCATACCCAGCTCCGGATAGGCCACGCACTCGAGGCTCTTGATGCTCTGCTGGGCCAGCACTGCCGCCGGGCCACCGATGCTGCCGAGGTAGAAGCCGCCGTGTTTGTGGCAGGCGTCGGTGACCTGCTGGCTGCGGTTGCCTTTCGCCAGCATGATCTTGCTCGCCCCATGGGACTGCAGCAGATCAACGTAAGAGTCCATGCGGCCTGCGGTGGTCGGCCCCAAAGAGCCGGAGGCGTAACCGTCCGGCGTCTTGGCCGGACCTGCGTAGTAGATCGGGTGATCTTTGACGTACTGCGGCAGCGCCTCGCCGTTGTCGATAAGCTCCTTCAGCTTAGCGTGGGCGATATCGCGGGCGACGATGATAGTCCCGCTCAGCGACAGGCGGGTGGATACCGGATACTGCGACAGCTGCGCCAGGATCTCGCTCATCGGCTGGTTAAGATTTACCTTCACCGCTTCGCCTTCCCCGGCCTGGCGCAGATGCTCAGGGATATATTTCCCCGGGTTGCTCTCCAGCTTCTCGATCCAGATGCCGTCGCGGTTAATCTTGGCTTTGATGTTGCGGTCGGCGGAACAGGAAACCCCCATCCCTACCGGGCAGGAAGCGCCGTGACGCGGCAGACGGATCACGCGGATATCGTGGGCAAAGTATTTGCCGCCGAACTGCGCGCCGAGACCAAGGTTCTGCGCCTCCAGCAGCAGCTCCTGCTCCAGCTGCACGTCGCGGAACGCCTGGCCGTGCTCGTTACCTTCGGTCGGCAGGCCATCGTAGTATTTGGTGGACGCCAGCTTCACGGTCTTCAGCGTCGCTTCCGCCGAGGTACCGCCGATCACGAAGGCGATATGGTACGGTGGACAGGCGGCAGTACCGAGGGTGCGCATCTTCTCGACGAGGTAATTTTTCAGCTTCGCCGGGGTGATCAGCGCTTTGGTTTCTTGGTACAGATAGGTTTTGTTCGCCGAGCCGCCGCCCTTGGCGATGCAGAGGAATTTGTACTCATCGCCATCGGTAGCATAGAGATCGATCTGCGCCGGCAGGTTGGTGCCAGTGTTAACCTCTTTATACATATCCAGCGGCGCGTTCTGCGAGTAGCGCAGGTTGTCCTGGATATAGGTGTTATACACCTGTCTCTTATACACATCTCCGAGCCCACGAGACTACGCT
>ENA-OZHW01000261-OZHW01000261.1-human-gut-metagenome-genome-assembly--contig:-NODE-261-length-25548-cov-9.064920_pt1 | contig 25548 bp, 30 predicted proteins | sample MGYA00244050_ERZ653694 | MGnify/ENA primary metagenome ERZ653694 (study PRJEB26926, sample SAMN06165242) | human gut metagenome | biome: ENVO:00009003; feature: ENVO:2100002; material: ENVO:00002003...
AGATGCAGCGTAGTCTCGTGGGCTCGGAGATGTGTATAAGAGACAGGTATAATTGCTGAAAAGAAATCGTTATCAGTGGAAGAGTTTAAAATTAAAGTGGAAAAACTGAAAATAATGAAAGAGGCGGGTTTGTTGTCTGATGAAAAGTTCGAGGAAGAACAGGCAAAGTTGTTATTGTTATTATAGAGAATACATGTAATGACATAGTCATTTGTGAAATACTTTGGAATACGATATATCTGATGCATATACACATATGGTGATGCTGCAGAGATAATACCAATTGGAAATTCATAATAGTTTTGGAAGAACTAATTCAAACTGAATAATCCAGCGAGAATTTTGAGCACGTAACAGAGCTTTATAAATGTCTTAATCGAGTCATTTATAAAGCTTTTTACTTTATCGTGATTCCGGTATTAATGAAATAATGGAACTGATTGAATAAATAAAATAGGCATATGCAACAAGTGGATGTCATAATATGACGAAACTTGCGATGAATAAGTATGGTATTGATGAATAAAAATATATATCATTAAATATATAGGCGTTTTATACAAAACATGCTCAGGTGAATCTGTAATTTAACATTGGATTGCAGTGTGGGATGATGAGATAAATAAGAAATTGGACTTTGAGGGCTGGACTGTAATCCGGTTCTGGGGTGAAGATATAAAGAAACATACAGATGAGTGTGTGAAGGTTGTGGAAGAAGCAATTTGGAATGAAAAAATGGATGAACTGAAGCAGGAGAATACTTAAATTCAATCCATGGGAAAACAGCACGACCGTAGTTGCATCAAGCGAGTGGGACATTACGGGACTGCTTCCTGATGTTCCGGCAAATTCAGGAATTGAAGCCGTTGAATGGGTGCCGGATAACGAACTTGAAGGTAAATTATATGATACTAATAAGAACGGACTCTACCGGGCATCGGACTATCCGGATTCAGATGCAGGTGTATTTTTCGCAGCACTCGAGGCAAACGGACATGTATATGCATTTATTCTTGACAAAGACGGCAACGCAGAAGTAATCTCGGAGATTTACCCGGGAATCGGCGGTGCAATGGCTCTTGACTATGATTCCTATGAAGGTATTTTGTGGGTAGGTGCAGATGACGGATATGGAAATATTTCAGCTCAGATTGTGTTTAACGGAACTGACAAACCGGCAGTTACTCTTGTAAATCCTCCGGCGGAAATGGATGTAACCCGCAATAACGAAGGATTTGCCATAGCCGGACCTGAATACGCGGTCAACGGTCTAAGACCGGTGTTCCACTTCATGGATGGAACAGATACCAGTAGTTTTACGGCGCTGGGAATTCTGCTCATAGCTGCTGCAGGAGCAGCAGGTAGCGTGGTTATTGTAAGACGCAGCAAAAAGAATATATAATAAACAATAACATATTTTCTTCCGGCCTTAAAAGTCAGAAACAAAAATCTGACGGCAAAGGGAGAGGCTACATAAGGAAGTAGCTTCTCCCTTTGGCTTTGTGGTCAGCCGGAATGATTGAATTTGTAGGAAAATCAATACATTTTTGGAGGATTGCAGAATGAAACAGCATTACATTGATGAAAGTACAGGTATCAGTTATACGTTACAAGGCGATTATTATTTGCCCAATTTCATCTTACCCATTGAAGAAAATAAGTTTATCGGTATATGGGGACAGCGGCACGCACGCTACTTAAAACAATACCACAAAGTCCATTATTTTAATCGTCATCTTCATCGTTAGACCAATCAGATATAATGTGCAACTCTCCAGAATCCATATCCATTGCCATATTATCTCCCATTCGAATTAATAAATCTCCATCGGAATCTATTGCCATATTATCAGAGATTGAACGAGCAAAATCTCCATCTTCATAATCGAAAAAATGTTTACCCATAAATAGTATCTCCTTCCTGATTGTTAATCTAAATATAGTTTCATTTTTTCATATGAATCAACCGTATTATTATCGTAGGTATTAAAATCCTCTGAAAATGCATTAAGACTTCCAGTTGGATTTATAACGATTTTTGTCATTTTCAAATAATTGTCATAGTATACCTTTAACACGGAGTATGCTTCTTCATATTTTTTCGGTGGTTCTTTCAACTGTTTCATTAAATTGGCAACTTCGTATTGGTTGGTTTCTATTTCAGAAATATTGTTGCTGAAATTTTCATCTGCAAATAGCTCAGAAAGTGCATCATTAAAATCATCGACAAACTTTCCGTTTTTCATAGTATATTGGTCTGTTTCACTATTCCGTTCTTCATAAATAGCATTGTACCACACACTCTTAATAAGGTTTCCAGCATTTTCCGCTTTGGCGGCTCCATCAAGCATTGTAAAAGATATTGTTTCCATATTTGAATAATATTCCAGTTCCTTTGCTTTTTGCGAAATGCCAATTCCTAATGCGCTGACAACAATCAGAGCAAACACAATTATGGATATAATTACGCCTTTGTGCTTTTTCTTCTTTTGTTTAACAGTCGAATTAGGGCATCCGCAATTGGGACAAGTTCCCATTGATATATTATATTCCTTTTTGCAATCTTCGCACATAATTAGGTTGTTTTTTGAAACACCTGAATTACAATGTGGACATACAGTTGCTTTATCGCTGATTGTTTCCCCACATTTCGGACAAGTTGTTAATCCCATTCCAATATCCTCTTTTCTTCTTATTCTTCAAAGTACCCGTTTTGCTGGCAAACCTGATGTATTGCATCAGCAAAAATTGACCTTGATTTTTTATTTTTGTCGGTATTACAATTTTTCTTTTCTATGTATATCTCTCGGACTTCTGTCCATAAAGAATTATCTTTGCAAAATTCTATTTTTTCCGGCAGAAGGTAAAACCCATCCGATTGCGCTGTCCAATTGTATGAATTTGATTTTTTGTTAAACCGGATATACTCTTGCAGATTGTCACCGTAATTGTTTACGATTGCAAAATCACAACTATGCAATATTCGAGAATTTTTTCTGCCTTTGACTTTAATGGTAAACACCCGTGTACTGTCCTCGCAAAAATCATAATGATATTTGTATGCATATTTATTAAATGCTTTCATAAGTATCTGCTTGATATCTTTAGCAGAATATTCTTTGTCATCGTCATTAACCATAATATTCACATCAAAATCAAATCCGATATTGCTTTTAACATCGCAGGTTACCATATTTAGCTTTACACTACCGATAAATTCGTATTGAAATGTAAAAAAGTTTCTAATTTCGTCTTGTACCAGCTCAATCAATTCTATCACTTGATTTTTTAGCGATGCAATTTCATTTTTCGAGATATATTGAAAATGATACATACTTGTCCCTCCACTTCTTATTATCTTTTTTTGAACTTTGGCAGTTGTTTTATTAAAGCATTTATTTCATCGTCGTTTACTTCCATGTCAACATAAACGGCAATATTATCAACATCACAACTAAACCAATCTGTTCGTCCGGAATCTATTACTCCGCCAAGTTCATTACAAATACAATATGCATCTGCACCAACCTTATTTATAATTTCTGTATTATGTTTTATTCCAAATTTTAATATATCTATTGCCCTGTACTTATACTTATCCAAGTGCTCCAATGCATATCTTAAACAATTATTTATTATCGGGTTAATCGAATAATATGTAATAGAATCAACTTGCTTTTCTCGCTTGACACGGCTTCCCGCCAACACATATTCATACGGTCTTATTTCAAATATTGAATTGAATAAATTATCGTTATCTAACATTATTTCTAAATATTCACTTTGGCAAAAAACAGCATCATTTGAACCATAGTGCCCGTTCGACAAAAACATATTGTAAGAATCATAAATATCATTGAACAGTTCTGCATCGTTCATACTTGCAACAAGCCGAGCAAACGCAATACAATTATCAAAGTTTATCCAAGTTATGCCGGAATCTTTTCTGAACTCAAAGTTGTTAAAAGACCATTTGAGTTTTATTCCATATTCTTCGTGAAGGTATCTGACACCATTAACCGAACGATATTCAACTACATAATCAAGGAATGTTTTTCCAAATTCGTCTGTTTGAGTAAGGATTGATTTTCCATCCCTTGCAAGTAAAAGATTGAATTCTTCTTTATATAGTTTTGTATCATCAAGGTATGCATAATATCTGAAACCTTTATTAAACGGCACATTTTCTTTTTCTGTCGGCAATTTATATGCATCTTCATCTAATAGCCTCGCTAGTGAAACACCGAATATTTTTTCAAGAGGAATAATAAACTCATATTTCAGAGGTCGTTCGTCTTTTAACATTTTTGAAAAATTCGATTTTTCCTTATTTGCAAATTTATATGCGTCTTGTCCTTTGATTCCTAATTCGTGTGCAATATTAACTAGCAAGTGACTATACATCTTTATCCCTTTTAATTCCATATAATGGTCAATATTGTTCTTCAAATTTCCCATAAGTTTGCCTCCATAACTTTTATCTATTTACAGTGTACCACAAATGCAGAGAAAATAGTAGTCATTTAAGACAACTTTTGTTGTCTGTTTTGACTTTAGTTAAAAATCACGGAAAAAGTATATCGTCAAATTTGACTACTATTTCCCGATTTACCAAAGGGTATGATAGGGACTATCGTTGTCAAAGACCATTCCCGTTTTGGCAGAAACCGTCTTGTTGTCGGTCAGCTTTTGGAAGAAGATTTTGTCCGTTTGGATATTCGATATATCGCCATAATGGACAATATTGACACCGAAAAGGGTATCAGCGATATTGTGCCGATGCAGGATTTATTCAACGAATGGCACGCAAAGAACACCAGCGATAAGGTGCGCAAGGTGATGCAGAGCAAGGGTATGTCGGGCAAACCGCTGACCACAAATCCGCCTTTCGGGTATATGAAAAGTCCCGATAACAAGGACGAGTGGATTGTGGACAAGCCTGCCGCAAAGATTGTCAAACGAATATTCAGTCTTTGTGTTGAGGGACTTGGATCGACACAGATAACCAAAAAGCTTCGTTCTGAAAAGGTGCTTACTCCTACGGAATATATTGGAACAGTATCGGCAGAAAATGCAGTAAGCCGCCCGCCATTCCGTATGGCTGGGTAGCGGATACGGTATCGGGGATTCTTAACAAGCAGGAGTATTGTGGCGATACAGTCAATTTTAGAACTTACCGCAAGTCTTTCAAAATGAAGAAAAAGCTCAATAAACCGAAAGATGAATGGAAAGTATTTCCCGATACTCGCCCTGCAATCATTGACCGAGAAACCTTTGAGTTGGTGCAGGAATTACGCAAGCACCGCCGCAGACCTAACCGCACAGGCGAAATCAGTATGTTTTCGGGACTGCTCTATTGTGCCGATTGCGGAGAAAAGCTGTATTACAGCGTAACCAATAACTACAAGCGAGAGCAAGCCTATTTCTTCTGTTCTGTTTACCGCAAAAACTCTGATGTATGCTCCGCCAACTACATTCGTGAGAAAGTCGTGGAGCAGCTTGTGCTTGAAAGTATGCAAAGGGTATTGTGGTATGTGCAAAGTTACGAAAAGTTATTCGCACAAAGGCAGTTAGCGGAATTTGGCGAAAAGCAAAAGAAAGAGCTTACCGAAAAGCGCAGGGAGCTTGATAAAGCGAAACAGCGTGTTCGGGAACTTGACGGTTTTATTCAAAAGCTCTATGAGAATAACGCAATGGGTAAAATCAGCGATGAGCGATTTGCCACGATGTCGATGTCGCTTGAAAATGAGCAGAGTGAATTGAAAGACCGTATTCCCACTTTGGAAGATGAGCTTGAAAATGCCAAAGTCAAGACCGAAGGCTTACAGAGATTTATTGACAAAGCGAAGCAAGTTACCCGTCTTGAAGCTCTCACTCCCGAAGTGGTACACGAGTTTATCGAGAAAATCGTGGTATACGCACCCGAATACAAGGCCGGTTTTTTAATTTGATTATAAAAAAATAGAATTTACCGGGAATACATGGTAAAATAGTGTCATCATAGATTTTCGGGAGGAAAACAAAATGGCATCTAACAAATACAGCGGAACGCAGACGGAGAAAAATTTACAGGAGGCATTCGCCGGAGAGTCGCAGGCGAGAAACAAATACACATATTTTGCATCTGTAGCGAAAAAAGAAGGCTACGAGCAGATGGCATCCATCTTTCTTAAAACAGCGGACAATGAGAAGGAGCATGCCAAGATGTGGTTCAAAGAGCTTGCTGGAATAGGCGATACCAAGACTAATCTTGCGGCTGCCGCTGACGGAGAGAATTATGAATGGACCGATATGTACGAGGGATTTGCACAGACTGCGGAGAAAGAGGGATTCCCTGAACTTGCAGCCAAATTCCGTGCTGTAGGAGAAATTGAGAAGCACCATGAGGAAAGATACCGTGCGCTCCTTAAAAACATTGAGACCGCACAGGTGTTTGAAAAGTGTGAGGTCAAAGTATGGGAGTGCTGCAACTGCGGACATATCGTGGTCGGAACCAAAGCACCGGATGTGTGTCCGGTATGCAATCATCCGCAGAGCTACTTTGAAGTACACGAAGAAAACTACTAAAACATTCAGGCTGTCATAAACCGCGGGGCATTGGCAGCCTTTATTAAACTACGGTATTTTTAATGTGATGTTTTGTTCTTGCACAATAGGTAAGCTGGGGGTATAATTGGAAGTAATGTAGTGATTTTTGGAGGTAATGTCAGAATGGCAGCAGAATGCAACGGAAATTGTGAAGGATGTTCTTCTAAGGGTGGCTGTAATGTTATTCCCAAGGAGAAATTGAATGAATACAGCCACATAGGCAAGGTTATAGGTATTGTAAGCGGTAAAGGCGGAGTCGGCAAATCCACCGTGACATCGCTTATTGCCAGGAAGCTTGTGGCGGAAGGAAAGCGTGTAGGCATAATGGATGCCGATCTGACCGGACCGTCGATACCGAAAATGTTCGGAATTAAGGGACAGATGTACGGAACATCTATGGGAATGGAACCTGCGGTTTCCGAAGAAGGAATCAAGATAGTTTCCATGAATCTTCTGTTAGAGACGGAAGAGTCGACAGTCATATTAAGAGGACCGGTGCTTGCCGGCGTTATTAAGCAGTTCTGGAGCGAAGTGAATTGGGGAGATCTGGATTATCTCCTTATAGATATGCCTCCGGGAACCGGTGATATACCGCTTACGATATATCAGTCGATACCTGTGGACGGAATTGTGATTGTAACATCTCCGCAGGATCTTGTGCGTATGATTGTCATGAAAGCATATAATATGGCAGAACAGATGAATATCAAGGTACTCGGACTGGTTGAGAATTACAGCTATTTTGTGTGCCCGGACTGTAACGCCAGACATAAGATATTCGGCGAGAGCGGGATAGAAGAACTGTCTGAGGAAATCAATACGCCGGTTCTTGCGAGACTTCCGATCATGCCGGCACTTGCCAATGCAGCAGATAACGGCATCAAAGCTGCGGATGATGTTGATATTAATCTTGGTCCGGTGCTTGAGGCATAAAAGAACCGGATAGAATACCACAGGGAGGTTTGCTTTGCCTAAGAAAGAGAATGTGGGAACGTTTGTATGGAGACTTGTATATCCGATTCTGATTTTTGTCGGAGTAGAGATGGCAATAGAGATGGCCGCTCTGTACATTCATATGTTCAGAATAGCTGCTTCAAGAGGAATGTCACTTATGGATGTGAATGCCCTTGAGGAAGAACTTACGAATTATACTTACAATATCAGCATGTATATTACGATTGCCAGAAGCGCCGTGCTGATACCGTTATATATTATGTTTATGCGCCGGGATAAAGGACGCAGCATGATAAACGGAAATTATACAAAATATGAGAAGCTGAGCCCGAAATGGTTCCTTCTGCTGCCGGTAGTGGGATTTTTCGCTGCAATGGGATTTAATCATGTTGTACCGATGGTACTCATGGCGGTACAGGGATTTATACAGGTCGTTGGAAGGTCTTTTTTTGGAGTTGACTGGAATGTGGACTTTTTCGGGACGTATGACAATGTGTCAGAAATGATATATTCGGGCGGCATAGCTGTCCAGATCATATCGACAGCAGTTGCGGCTCCGATTGTGGAAGAATTTTTATTCCGCGGACTTATCTATAACAGATTAAGGGAACGTATGAAATTTGTTCCGGCGGCGTTAGTGTCGGCGCTGGTGTTCGGAGCACTGCATGGCAATGCGGTACAGTTCTTATATGCATTTATAATAGGACTGCTGCTTGCATTTGTTTATGAGAAATTCAAGACGATAGTAGCACCGGTTATATTTCATGCCGGAGCCAATCTGATATCGGTAATAATTACCAATGTCATGCCGGAAGAAGGGATAGGACTTACTACCGGAGGATATATGTTGCTTGTTGTGGCAGAACTTGCCGTAACATTCCTTATTTTATGGCTGATAGACCGTAAAGTAATAAGAAAACCCGTTGCCGCAGAAGGAACGGATGGTTTAAGGTGAGGTTATTATGAGAAAAATTTTGTCAGTTGCAGTACCATGCTATAATTCGGAAGCGTATATGCATCGCTGCATTGATTCACTTCTCCCGGGAGGAGATGAAGTTGAGATAATTATTGTGGATGACGGGTCGGGCGATAAGACGGCAGAGATAGCAGACCGGTATGCCGCAGAATATCCCGGAATATGTAAGGCCGTGCACAAAGTCAACGGCGGACACGGTGATGCTGTTATGGAAGGACTTAAGAATGCAACCGGAGTATTTTTTAAGGTTGTTGACAGCGATGACAGAGTCGGAAAAGAAGCCTATATGAAGCTTCTAAATGTGATGCGTAAGTCCGTACTTGAAGGCCACAGACTTGATATGCTCATATCCAACTATGTATATGATAAGCAGAACACCAAGCGTAAGAAAGTAATGCGTTACACGACAGTTCTTCCGACAGATACATATTTTACATGGGATGACATAGGACATTTCAAAAATACGCAATACATATTGATGCATTCGGTAATTTACAGGACGGAATTGTTAAGGGAATGTGGACTGAATCTCCCTAAACACACTTTTTATGTGGATAATCTCTTTGTATTCCAGCCGCTTCCGTCGGTCAAAATAATGTATTATGTGGATGTCAATTTTTATTGGTATTTTATAGGAAGAAACGACCAGTCCGTAAATGAGGATGTGATGATCAAGAGAATTGACCAGCAGCTTCTTGTCAACAGGATGATGATTGACTGCTATGATTCCGAATCAATCCACAATAAGAAGTGCCGTGTCTATATGAGAAATTACCTGTCAATAATTATGACGGTATCATCGATAATGGCAATTTTATCAAATGATGAAGAAAATATAAATAAAAAAGCAGCACTCTGGGCGCTGCTTAAAGAGAAAGAACCTTCAGCTTACAGACATATCAGGTTCTCAATTCTCGGTATCTGGATGAACTGGCCGGGTAAGGTTGGCAGGAAAATCTCCGTGGCAGGTTACCGCATCGTCCAGAAGATATTTGGTTTTAATTAAGTCTGGCAAACAGCTTTGAACGGTAGATGAGCGGATAAAGCGCACCTGCCATAATGACTGCAGCGATTACATCATACACGGAATGCTGTTTAAGGAAAAGCGTTGAAGCACATATGAGTGCTCCGATTACCGACGTTATTACCTTGACAGCGGTATGATATCTGCCAAATGTCTTTGAATGGAATACCGCAACAAGCACAACGAGAGTATTATATACATGCAGGCTCGGAAGAACATTTGTTGAAGTATCGGCCTTGTATAAGAACCTGACAAGCTTTGTGCATGCGTTCTCACGCGGAAATTCAGCCGGGCGCAGATTGCCGAGACCGTTCGGAAATATGAAGTATATAACAACGGCAATGCTCATTCCTATTATAAGGTAAGAGTACATTCTGACAGCTTCGCTCTGTGAGCGGAGAAAAAAATAAGCGCAAGCCGTTGCGATAAATATAAACCAGAAGTAATATGGTATAATAAAATATTCACAGAATGGGATAATATCGTCAAGAGGACAATGTATCAGATGATATTCAGCTGTTACAGTCTTCTCAAGGTAGGAAAAGCATGGCAGGTATATGAATAAATACAGGCCGAACAGACCGTGCCACCATTTTTTGAAAAAGTTTTTCATAATAAACAACTCCTGCAAAATATCTGGATAGTATGTGGGAATTATAGCACACGAGGAAGTGACATTACAACATTAAAATACAAAATGTCACGCGATAAACATTAATTTATATCGGAGGACTAATTGTGCGCCTGATAGTTAGGGATTTAAGAAAAAAATTTGATGACATTACCGTAATTGACCGCGCCGGTTATGATTTTGAGAGCGGGGTTGTATATGGCATAACAGGAAGCAGAGGCTCGGGAAGAACGACACTTCTTAAATGCCTGTGTACGGAATGTGCGCCTGATGGTGGTTTTATAAGGCTTGACACCGGTAATGGATATTATAAGATAGATTATATGGATTTCGGACTGGTATATGATAAACCGGTGCTTCCTGAGATGCTTACAGCAAGGCAGTATGTTGAATATATGATATCAATGCATGCCCCACAGGAACACAATGCCGCCAAATATCTGGAGATTGCGGGAATAAGCCGTGGCAGGACTGACGAATATATAGGCAGTTTTTCGGATGATGAGAAACAGAGACTTCAGTTTATAAGTATTCTTATCACGGAACCGGTGGTGGTGCTTATTGACGAGCCGAATCTTGACGGCAAGATGTATAATACTCTGAAAGATTTTATTGCCAGAATGAAGGATAAACATATTATAATTATTTCATCTGATAATTATAAGAAATTAGACACACTTGTTGATGAACTTGTATGGCTTAAAGACGGAATCCTTACAGGCGGATTAATACAGGAGAAACGGTAATAATATGGTTAAGAAAATATTTCAATGCGGATATATTTCATATATGACAGATGCCAACAGGGTGGCATATATATTAAAACATATTCCGTTTGTGGGCCGGAAGATACATTCGGATTCGGTGCGCGCGTTCGGAATAATAGGCATTGCATGCAGGATAATATGGGAAATAATCAAGAAAGCCGTATTTGTGGCAGCTGCCATGCTTGGGCCGATGTATGTGCTGTCAAGGTTAAGTGCAACCGGCAATATAGGATACGGACTGGAGAATTCATTTGTTTATTTCTCTATGGTTATGATATGTTTTTGCGGCTCTGTTAATAATTCGGTTATATTCGAGACAGGCGAAGAGGCGTATGTTATGCTGCGCGAAGTCAGATGTAATCCTGCAGATTATTTCAGAATGGTGATCCTGCGTAAAAATATAACGGAATTTATTTCATTCTGGCTCGTATTTTCCGTGTTTGGCATGAATGTGGCCAAAGCACTTTACCTGACGATCGTAATCGTTGGTTCGAGATATGCGGGAGAAGCCTTTAATATAATGATGTTCAAGGCAACTGCCAAACCGTTTTCCATGCACAGAAAAGGTAATATTGCGGTAATGCTCTTGTCCCTTTTTGTGGCATATTTTATACCGTATCTGCGCGGATATGTTCCCGGGGCATATGACCTTGTATTCAATACGATATGGCTGATGGTCATTCTGCTGATGATTGCGGTCTTTATATATTATGTATGGAATTATAGCGGATATCCGAAAGCGGCTGCAAGACTTTTTAAGAAAAGCAGCCTTGATGAGGGGGCTGAAGATGATGCGGCGGTGCTTGAGGAAGAACCTGCATTTATGGCAGAAGATGTCAGTGAGTGCAATGCACAGGCATATTCGGAAATTAACCGTGAATTTTTTAAACGAAACAAGTCAGGTATAGCATCCAATATGCGGTTCAAAATCGCGCTTTCGATAATCGCACTGGCAGCAGCACTTATCGCATCGTTCAACGGACATGCGGAAGAAGTGTCAAAAATCATATCATATTCAATGCCTGTGATGGTATTTGTTATGTGTGTATTTTCAAACAGTATGAGCATCTGCCGTTCATTTTTTTACCAGTGTGACTGCGAACTTCTTAAGAAGGAAGGATATAATAACCGTAATGATATCCTTGAGAATTATTTCATAAGGCTCAGATATATGCTCATAATAGACATTGTACCGGCGGCAGTGCTGACGGTGGTATATGCCGTGGCCGGAATTGTCTCCAAATCGAATGCGGGAACCGTTATTCCTGTGTGCGTTGGAATATTGATGCTGTCATGTCTTTTTACGGTGCTCCAGCTTACACTATATTATGCGATACAGCCATATACAAAAGATGCCGTAAAGAGCCGGAACAGATATGTTATAATCAACATAATCATGTATGTGTGCAGCAGTCTGTTCATATATATTAATTCCACAGCATTATTTTTTACACTGGGTGTAGGACTGGCACTTGCAGTTGTTATGGCGGCAGGTGTAAGCTTAGTCGGTCAGATAGGATACAGAACATTTAGATTGAAGTAGACACGGAGGTGTTGCAGGTGAAATCAGTACGGAAAGCGTTGGCACTTACAGGATGTATTGCAATTACGGTACTTACGGGATGCACTGCCATAAAAAGCACAACCAATAAGCCGCAGGAAGAAACCAAACAGGAAAATACTATTTTTGACAAGGTTATCAAGGGCGAACCTGTAGGAGAAAGTACGGCTTTGTATAATGTGAGCGAAATGCTTTATAAGAATGGCATATCACCGGACTCCGTGTATGGATTCGGAAATAAATATATCATGGCACTTTATATCGGTGAGGACAGCCGTGAAGTAGTGACATATGATTTGTCAAGCGCTGAGGTATACAAAACCATCAATATAACGGAAAATCTGTCCGGGAGTTCATATGTGGCCACTACGGAAAGCGGTGTTCCATATGTATATGATAAGGATAACAGACTTTATCTGCAGCTTAACATAAAAGGCTCCAAATACACGGCATATGAATTGGATTTTACACCGGAAGACATGCTTGTAACCGACAGCGGGAACAGAATTTACTATACGCTTGACAAGGATGTCCGTGTATACCAATATATAACAGAGACCGGACAGTCGGCCGTGGCATATGATGCCGGTGAGAGTCTGGATTCAATTGAACTTGTGAGCATGGGATCCGATGATTCGACCCTTATAATAAAAGCTTCAACGCCGATATCCAACGGGTATGCCAAATTAAGCATCGAGATGCAGGAGATAGAAAGTCTCAGCGGCTACGATAAGGATTTATACTACGAAGACGGATTATATATTTATACGAGTGATAGTTATGCAAGGGCGGTATGCGTATATGATGAGTTAAAACCGCGGACCTTTGTTAAATTTACGCTTGAGAATGAAGCGGAACTTAAGAACATGTATATATACCCGGACGGACCGAATATATTTACGATTGCCGGGGACGATAATGGGTCTGAGATAAAGTTTTACAATGTATCTGCCGGTATAATGGAAAACCATGATGTAATTCCAAAGGGATATACGGTTGAGAACGTCAGTTATATGAGAGAACTTAAGGCTGTATGCATCAGTGTCAAGGATTCTGATGGGGTTACAAACACGTTAATATGGGACGTTGAGTCGATTACGGATATAGTAAGCTGACACTGTATGACAATTAATTTTAAAAAAATTAAAAAAAGTATTGACATTTGTGGTCTGTTAATAATATAATAGGCAAGCGGGTTGAGAAAGCCCATAACTGAATATGGGATCTTAGCTCAGCTGGGAGAGCATCTGCCTTACAAGCAGAGGGTCACAGGTTCGAGCCCTGTAGGTCCCATTTTTCAATTCAATATGGCGGAGTAGCTCAGATGGCTAGAGCACATGGTTCATACCCATGGTGTCAGGGGTTCGACTCCCTTCTCCGCTACTGACAACAGGAACTTAATGTTAATGCATTAAGTTCTTTTTTTTACCGGAAGGCAAGGAGGATAATATATGAGAGTAGGAACAGGATATGATGTCCACAGGCTGACAGAAGGTCGTAAGATGATAGTCGGAGGTGTGGATATACCTTATGATAAAGGATTATTGGGACATTCGGATGCGGATGTGCTTCTTCATGCAATAATGGATGCTCTTCTCGGAGCAGCTGCGCTTGGTGATATAGGCAGGCATTTTCCTGACAGTGATGAGCGCTACAAGGGAATATCCAGCATTGAACTTATGAAAAATGTTGCAAAAATATTGTCGGATAATAATTATGTAATAGAGAATGTGGACAGCACAATTATTGCACAGCGTCCCAAATTTTCGCCTTATATAGAAGAAATGAGGGAAAATATTGCAAAAGCACTTGGAATCGAAAAGAACCGTGTAAGTGTTAAGGCAACCACCGAGGAAGGACTTGGATTTACGGGAGCAGGGGAAGGAATTGCATCGCAGGCATCAGTGCTTATAACCACGGTTGAGAATTATGTGTATGATGATATAATGAATGAGCGCCGGAATGCGGGCGGATGTGCCGGATGCCGGGGCTGTCAGGCAGACCGGTAGTATACCATGCACTTGACAAAAGGTCAGCTTGTGCATATTCTATAACATAGCATATGCCGTAAGTGAGGAATTACGATGAAATTTAAAGATTATGTCAGAGAGCAGATAGAAGTAATAAGAGACAGAGACCCGGCGATGAAAGACGATAAAGAAGTATTTCTTTATCCTTGTTTCTGGGCAATCTGGGAGTACCGTAAAGCTCATAGATTATACGAACAGGGAAAGTTCTACAAGGCCAGGAAAATATCGCAGCGCGCCGCGAGAAAGACCGGTATAGAGATACATCCGGGCGCAACGATAGGTAAGGGACTCTTCATAGACCACGGACATGGTGTTGTAATAGGTGAGACTACGATAATAGGTGATAATGTTACGTTGTATCAGGGCGTGACACTTGGCGGAACCGGTAAAGAAAAGGGAAAGAGGCATCCGACGATAGAGGATAACGTGATGATAAGCACAGGTGCGAAAGTACTGGGCTCATTTACGATAGGAGCAGGTTCCAAGATAGGAGCAGGTTCGGTTGTTCTTGAAGAAGTACCGCCTAATTCAACCGTTGTAGGTATCCCGGGACGTATCGTAAAGAGCAATAATGTAAGACTTCCGAATACGGATCTTGATCAGATCAATCTTCCGGATCCGGTTCTTAATGATATTAATACACTCAAGGAAGATAATGAGAAACTTAGAAATCAGGTCGATGAGATTTTAAAAAGATTGGAGAAACACGAAAATGGAAAATAAAGTGCAGTTGTTTAATACTCTTACCAGAAAAATCGAACAGTTTGTTCCTAATACGGATGGCAAAGTTTCTATGTATACATGCGGACCGACTGTTTATCATTTCGCGCATATCGGTAATCTCAGAAGTTACATTATGGAGGATGTGCTTGAGAAGACTCTCAGATATGAGGGATATGATGTAAAGCGCGTAATGAATATTACCGATGTAGGACATCTTACAAGTGATGCTGATACGGGCGAAGATAAGATGCTTAAAGGTGCTAAGAGAGAGCACAAGACGGTTATGGAAATCGCCAAATATTATACAGATGCATTTTTTTCCGATTGTGCCAAATTAAACATAAAGACTCCGGATGTGGTTGAACCGGCCACTAATTGTATTCCTGAGTTTATTCACATGATAGAAGTTCTTCTTGAAAAGGGATATGCCTATATTGCAGGCGGTAATGTGTATTTTGATACATCAAAGCTTGATGATTATTATGTATTTTCAAGCCAGAGTGAGAAAGAACTTATGGTCGGTGTGCGTGATGATGTATCAGAAGATACCAATAAACGCAATAAGGCTGATTTCGTATTATGGTTTACCAAATCCAAATTTGACAACCAGGAACTTAAATGGGACAGCCCGTGGGGCGTCGGTTATCCGGGATGGCATATTGAGTGTTCATGCATCAGCATGAAGCACCTCGGCGAATACATGGATATACATTGCGGAGGTGTTGATAATATTTTCCCTCACCATACCAATGAAATCGCACAAAGTGAGTCATATCTCGGACATAAGTGGTGCAATTACTGGTTCCATGTGCATCATCTGAATGACCGTAACGGTAAGATGAGTAAATCAAACGGTGAATTTCTTACCGTGTCCGTTCTTGAAGAAAAAGGATACGATCCGCTTGTATACAGATTATTCTGCCTGCAGTCACATTACAGAAAGCCGCTTGAGTTCACTTATGAGATAATGGACAATACCAAAGCAGCATACAATAAGCTTGTTAAACGTATCGGAGAACTTAAAGAAGACGGTGAAGTCGATAAAGCCGGATTTGATAAATATAAAACTGATTTCAAGGCTGCACTTGAAAATGATATTAACACGGCATCGGCAATTACGGTCGTATATGATGTATTAAGAAGTGATTTAAACGATGCTACCAAGCTTGCGCTTGTCAAAGATTTTGACTATGTGCTTTCTCTTAATCTTACAAGAATGCAGGGCGAAAACGCAGCGCCTAAGGCGGATGATGAACTTACTGCATTTGTCGAAGCTAAGATTGAGGAACGTAAGGCTGCCAAGAAGGAGAAAGATTTTGCAAAGGCAGATGCCATAAGGGATGAACTTCTTGCCAAGGGCGTAAGAATTAAAGACACCAGAGAAGGTGTTGTCTGGGAGCTTGTATAATATGTTTGAAGAGATGGCGGAGGCTTTTGACCTCGGAAAAATCGATCTTGCGACATATTCTCCGTTGACACTTGCTTATATCGGTGACTGCGTATATGAACTTATCATAAGGACGAGACTTGTATATGCAGGTAATGCGCCGGTAGATAAGCTTAACCGCAAGGCAAGCAATCTTGCCAAAGCGGGCACCCAGTCAGCTATGATAGAGGCATTAATACCGGAACTTACGGATGAGGAAACGGCAGCATACAAGCGTGGACGTAATGCCCATTCATATACCAGGGCCAAGAACGCAACCGCCGGTGATTACAGGCGGGCGACAGGTTTTGAGGCGCTTATCGGATATCTTTATCTGGATAAACGTTTTGAACGCATAATGGAACTTGTGAAAAAGGGTTTTGAAGCTGTTGAATGCAATGACAGCGAAAGGAAATAATATGAAACACAATGAATTTACCATAGAGGGACGTAATGCCGTTATAGAGGCCTACAGAAGCGGTAAAACAATAGACAAATTATATGTGCTTGACGGCTGTAAGGACGGTTCGGTGATGACTATTCTGCGCGAGGCGAAGAAAAGCGGTTCGATAATTAATTATGTTGACAAAGAAAGACTTGACCATATGTCGGAAACGGGACATCATCAGGGCGTTATCGCAAATGCGGCAGCATATGATTATGTTGAAGTTTCCGATATTCTTAAGGCAGCGAGAAGCAAAGGCGAGGATCCGTTTATATTTATTCTTGACGGAATAGAGGATCCGCACAATCTCGGTGCAATAATAAGAACCGCCAATCTGTGCGGCGCGCATGGAGTGATTATACCGAAACACCGTGCGGTAGGACTTACGGCAACGGTTGCAAGAACATCTGCGGGTGCGCTTAATTACACACCGGTTGCAAAGGTTACCAATCTTGCATCTGCGATAGACGAACTTAAGAAGGAAGGCCTCTGGTTCGTGTGCGCCGACATGAAAGGTGAACTGATGTATAATCTTAATCTCAAAGGTCCGATAGGTCTTGTCATCGGCAATGAAGGAGAAGGTGTCGGACGGCTTGTTAAGGAAAAATGTGATTTTACCGCATCCATTCCGATGAAGGGCGATATAGATTCGCTTAATGCATCGGTGGCAGCAGGCGTAATGGCGTACGAAATCGTCAGACAGAGGATGTGTTAGGATGAATGACAGATATGCGAAGATGTCGGATGAAGAACTTGTTATGACATACCGTAACGGGGATTCGCCGGCGGCGGATGTGCTTGTGGAGAAATATAAAAATCTTGTCAGAATGAAAGCAAGGGCGTATTTTCTGGTCGGAGCGGATAACGATGATCTTATTCAGGAAGGAATGATAGGACTGTACAAGGCTATCAGAGATTACAATCCTGAACGCGAAGCGGTTTTCATGACTTTTGCCTCACTTTGTATCAGCCGTCAGATAAGGACTGCGATGACTGCTTATAACAGGCTGAAGAACGGTCCCCTTAATTCGTATATATCGCTTGATACACCTGTAACGGATGACCTGGGAGATGATGCAAGTCTCAAAGATGTTCTGGCATCCGGCAACGAAATGAATCCGGAGGCTATTTTCATAGACAAGGACCAGGCGGCAAGGCTTGAAGAGCAGTTGTATAAGAGTTTAAGCAAAATGGAACTGCAGGTGCTTGAGCTTTACAGGGAAGGCTGCAGTTACTCGGAGATAGCCGCATATCTTGGCAAAACCACAAAGACAGTCGACAATGCGATACAGAGAGTGAGGGCAAAACTCACCGGTCTTATGGAATGATTTTTTAATTTTGCTGATATTTTTATAAAAAAATGTTGATAAATTCTGATTGATATGTTAATATCTTATTCAGATGCGCTGATGTGGCTCAGAGGTAGAGCACTTCCTTGGTAAGGAAGGGGTCACGGGTTCAATTCCCGTCATCAGCTTTATATCAAATATATACCCGCGATGCAGTAATGTATGGCGGGTTGTTTTCACATTAAGACTTATGAGGAGCAGCTTCTTATGGCAGATTTTATTCGTAAAATTAAATTATTACCAGCAGTTTTAGTATGTACGGCTGTCGTATTGATGCTTGGCGGCTGCGGCGGTTACACGATCAATCTTGTTAAGGACGAGTTTACCGTAAATGTGGGTGATGAGCTTGATATGGATATTTCAAGCTATGTCAGGGCTTCCAAGGCAATGTTGGCAGATATGACAATAGATCTGTCACAAGTGGATACGGACAAGATGGGCACTTACAATGCATCCGTCACATACGGAGAGGATGTGCGCGAATTTAAGGTTAAGGTTACTGACATTAAGGCACCGGAGATTTCGCTTAAGAGCGAGGAAATTTATTTTGAACAGCAGGGAACTCTTCAGCTTGATAATGTTGTGGCATCAGTGAAAGACTATTCGGATTATGAATACGGCTTTTCAAAGGATATGACACTTGCGGACAAGGATAAAGAGATGGTTGACACACTTTCTTTTGACAGTCTCGGAGATTATAATGCGGAAGTTATAGCTAAGGATTCCTTCGGAAATATATCGGTCAGGGACTTCAGGGTTCATGTGGTGGAACCGGGAAAGATTCCGGGCGGAGCTGCGGGAATTTCCGATTACTCGGCATATATGAATACATCTGCCGGAGTTGATATCGGGGATTTGGACTCATATGATACAACTGGTGTATACTACGGACTCGGTGATAATGTTGATTCGGAGAATAACAGACCGCAGATAGGGTATTACACTAACCTTTATGATAAATACAGAGTCGATTTCATCGAGCCGCAGAGCAGTTATATATGGCTTACGTTCAATGAAATAGGTGAGAACGGCAGAACGGTCAAGATACTTGATACCCTTAAGGAAAAGGGAGTCAAAGCGGTATTTTTCGTCACACTATCGTATGTTAAGGACAACGAAGCACTTGTCCACAGAATGATAGATGAAGGACATGTTATAGGAAATTACACTGCAAGCGGCAAAGAGGTTGGAGATTTATCTCTAAATCAATTGACAAGTGAGCTTGATACGTTGTACAATTACGTTTACGAAACATTCGGATATGAAATGTACCTTTTCAGGCCACCATCGGGATATTTTAACGAGCAGACGCTTGCAGCGGCGCAGAAGTCAGGATACAGAACGGTATTCTGGAGTTATGCATATGCTGACTGGGACAGCCAGATGACTACCAGGCAGGCGCTTAGCAAGGCACTTGCCAGGGCGCACGGAGGTGCAATATATTCGCTTAGTGCGTCATCTTCGCTTAATCAGAAGATGTTGGCTGATTTGATAGACGGAATCAGGGACAAGGGCTTTGAGTTCGCGTTTTACCAGAAGAATTAGCAAGAATAGGAAAACAGGAGCAGAAGAATATGGAAAAGAAATTAAGAGTCGGCATACTTGGCGGAACAGGTATGGTAGGACAGAGATTTATCTCATTACTTGAGAATCATCCGTGGTTTGAGGTTGTAGCTATTGCTGCAAGCCCTCGCTCAGCAGGTAAGACCTATGCAGAGGCTGTAGGTGACAGATGGAAAATGACAACACCTATGCCGGAAGCAGTTAAGAACATGATAGTATATAATGTTCATGATATTGAAGAAGTAGCTTCTAAGGTTGACTTCGTGTTCAGCGCAGTTGACATGTCTAAGGAAGAGATTAAGAAGATAGAAGAAGATTATGCCAAGACAGAGACTCCTGTTGTTTCCAACAACAGCGCTCACCGTTGGACAGAGGATGTTCCTATGGTTGTTCCTGAAATCAATCCGGAGCATTACGGACTTATCGAGTATCAGAAGAAGAGACTCGGAACCAAGAGAGGATTTATCGCAGTTAAGCCTAACTGCTCAATCCAGAGTTATACACCGGCAATCTTCGCACTTAAGGAATTTGAACCTACTCTTGTAGTAGCTACCACATACCAGGCTATTTCAGGCGCAGGTAAGACATTCAAGGACTGGCCGGAGATGGAGGGCAATGTAATCCCTTATATCGCAGGCGAGGAAGAGAAGAGCGAGCAGGAGCCTTTAAGACTTATGGGCAAGCTTGTTGACGGAAAAATCGAGAAGGCAGCACTTCCTGTTATCACAACACAGTGTCTTCGTGTGCCGGTACTTAACGGACATACAGCAGCGGTATTCGTAAACTTCAAGAATAAGCCTACCAAGGAACAGATTATAGACAGATGGAGAAACTTCAAGGGACTTCCGCAGGAGCTCAAGCTTCCTAGTGCACCGGAGCATTTCATCCAGTATCTTGAAGAGGACAACAGACCTCAGGTAAGACTTGATGTTGATTACGAGAACGGTTTCGGAGTATCATTCGGACGTCTCCGTGAGGATTCGGTATTCGACTGGAAGTTTGTAGGACTTTCACATAATACCATCAGAGGTGCAGCAGGCGGAGCTGTATTAAGCGCAGAACTTCTCGTTGCACAGAAGTACATCACAGCTAAATAATATTACCGGTAAGGTAATTTGGAGAGATAGCCATGATTTATATCGTGGCTATCTTTTTTTGTTCCATTCACCAGTGAAGAAAAATACCACCGACAACGTGGTCGATATGCACCATCCGATAGGCCATGCGCTCCATATTCCGGCAGTGCCGTAATGTGCGGACAGAAGTATTGCGAGTGCAACCCTTAAGATGAGATCCGTAAAAGTAGTGATCATGAACCGGCCCATCTTACCGGCACCGCGCAGTACACCGTCAGCAACCAGTTTGATTGAGACTATCATGTAGAACGGCGAGATGATTTTCAAAAACTGCATTCCGGTTTCAATGGCCGACGTGCTGCTTTGCTCCATAAAAAGGAGAAGCAGGTAACGGCCGGCGACCCAATATAATATAATAAAAGGAATACATATGATCCATACAAGTTTTCCGCCTGCGAAGAAACCGGGGCGTATTCTTTCTTTTTTACCGGCACCGAGATTCTGTGCGGTATAGTTGGAAATGCCGTTGCCGAGCGTTGTGAGTGAAGTGATTACAAGGTTGTTGAGCTTTACGGCGGCGGAATAACCGGCCATGACGCTTGTGCCGAATCCGTTTATGACACTCTGGATTATGATGTTGCCGATGGAAATAAAGCTCTGCTGCAGGATGCTTGGAACTGCGATTGCGGCAATCCTGCCGAATATATGTATATCGAATATGCGGACACGCTCATCTTCATGGCACTTGAGACTGTGGAGGCGTTTAAGTACGATAATAATCGAAAGAATACAGCTTATGCTCTGGCATAAGAATGTAGCCCATGCCACGCCGGCAATCCCCATATTGAAGGCCTTGACAAAAAGAATGTCCATCGCAATGTTGCTTGTGGACGATATGGCAAGGAAAATAAAAGGTGTTCTGGAATCGCCCATGGCTGAGAAAATACCGGTTGCCACATTGTAGAAGAAAAGAAACGGCAGACCGAATATGTATATATTAAGATACAGAAGCGAATCGTCGATAACTTCCTTCGGCGTGTTTATAATTCCGAGAAGAGTGCGTCCGAAAAGCAGACCGAATGCCATAAGTATCATACAGAGCACACCACTTGAAATCATTGTCGTGTACACGGTGGTTTTGACATCGTTATACCGTCCGGCACCGAAGAAATTGGACACGATTACGGAGCAGCCGATGTTACATCCGAAGGCGAAAGCTATAAATATCAAAGTGATTTCATATCCGTTGCCTACAGCAGCAAGAGCATTCTCACCTATGAATTTTCCGGCGACAAGGCTGTCGGCAATGTTGTATAACTGTTGGAAAATAATGCTTCCAAATAGCGGCAGACAGAATCTCCATAGTATCTGGGACGGTTTTCCTACTGTTAAATCCCTGTTCATGACCACACTTCCTTAAATAATCCAAATCTGATATTGACCAATAACATCTGCATGTATTATACTTTGCACTATAAAATATTAAAAATATATAATTAATATATCTGCTATATGAAATAAATATAAGGAGAGAAAAACATGTCAATTAACTTCGAGTATTACAAAATATTTTATTATGTAGCCAAGTATCAGAACATTTCCAAAGCCGCGAAGGCATTGCAGAACAACCAGCCCAATATAACAAGGGTAATGAAGCTTCTGGAAGGAGAACTCGGCTGCCAGCTTATGGTGCGCTCCAACAAAGGCGTTGCGCTGACGGAGGACGGAGAACGACTTTACGGATATGTGCAGCCGGCTGTGGAACAGCTGCAGACAGCCGAGGAAGAACTGACGGGCAGGGCAAAGCTCGGAGGAGGAGTTGTGACAATCGGAGCAAGCGAGACGGCGCTGCATCTTTTTCTTTTTGACGTAATACATGAGTATCACGAAAAACATCCTGATGTGCGTGTCAGGATACATAATTATTCCACACCGCAGGCGATGGCGGCTCTTAAGAATGCGCAGATTGACTTCGCCGTTGTGACAACACCTGTTAAAGCTGAGGCGCCGATCAAGAGTAAAACAATATGCAATTTTAAAAGCATACTTGCAGGGGGCAGCAACTACATGGAACTCGCCTCCCAAAAGCGCAGTTTATCGGAGGTTGCGGGATGTTCATTCGTATCGTTGGAGAAGCATACATCGACATATGATATGTACAGCAGGTATTTTACCGAACATGGTCTTGAGTTCGCACCGGACATAGAGGTAGCAACAGCGGATCTGATTCTTCCGATGCTTGAAAATAATCTCGGAATAGGTTTTGTGCCGGAACGTGTGGCCGCAGAGGCAATCAAGGCCGGACGGATATATCCGATTGAAATAGAAGAGGGCGTGCCTAAAAGGGAGATAAGCCTTATATATGATACTAAGAGAGGCCTCAGTGCTGCAGCAGGTGAATTCAGAAAGACTCTGATGAAAAAACATATTGACATTTTATAAACTGAATAGTATTATACTAACAGACAATATTATACGACATATAATATTGCGCAAAAAATAGGAGGCTTATATGATTTTTCAACTTGGTTCCACATTGCTTGATGCATGCGTGCTTGCCATTCTTGACCGTGGGGATACCTATGGTTATGTGCTCACGCAGAATGTCAAGGCGATAGTGGATATTTCGGAATCCACGCTGTACCCGGTATTGCGGCGTCTCCAGAAGGATAACTGTCTTACTACATATGACATGGCTTTTCAGGGACGTAACAGGAGGTATTACCGTATTACGGATGAAGGCCGTGAGCGGCTGAACTTTTACAAAACCGAATGGAACAATTATAAGAACAGCCTGGATGGAATCTTTTATGGAGGAAATGGTAATGAACAGATTTGAATATCTTGGTGCGCTCAATAACTGCATACAGCATGAACTTCCGGCAGATGAATACAATAACGTGATGCAGTACTATTCAGAGTATTTTGCAGATGCCGGAATAGAGAAAGAACAGGAAGTAATACAGGAACTCGGAGCTCCGTCGGAACTTGCCAGACGTATCATTGCAGAGTACCGCGGCAGACAGCCGGGCGAGGTTAAGCTTAATGCGAAGAAGAAATTTCCGGTCGGATGGATTATTTTTATAGCGGTTGCAGGTTCGCCAATCTGGCTTGCACTCCTGTGTGTTGCAATAGGTGTTGCGGCGGCGGTGGCAGCGGTGGCGGTATCGGTTGTGGCGGTAGCGGTTGCATTTCTTATCGGAGGTGTTGCATGTGTTCTGGGTGGAATCATTGAAGCGTTCGCCAACGGCGCCAACGGCATGCTCGCAGTCGGAATAGGCTGTCTGTGTACGGGCGCGGGAGTTTTGCTTTCAATGCTCTGTGTACTTATAATCAGATCCATAGTAAAGGGCTGCAAATCGGCAGCCGCCAGACGCAGAAAGAAAAAATATGCCGCATTTGCGGGAACTGAGAATTAGGAGGACGGACATATGAAGAAATTTTATGCAATAGCGGGAATCATAGCCGGAGTTCTTATTATTCTCGGCGGAGTGTTTACGGGCGTGGGCATTGCGGCCGGCGCGGATAAGAGTTTTGATATTTTTGACAATGTGGGAATCAATATCGGACTGCCGGAAGCGAAGAACATGGAGTATACGAAGTTAAAGGATTTTAATTCAATAGATGTGAGTGCCAATCTCGCCGGAATAGAAATCGTTAAATCGGATAAAAAAGAATATGCGGTTGAATACAAGCTCTATTCGGAAAATCCGGTATGTGAAGTGAATAACGGAAAACTTGTAATAAAAGAAAATAAAAGTAATAACGGTTTTAACTTTGTATTTCCTAAGTTTAATAAATATTCGGATTCATATATCAGAATATATGTGCCGGAAGGCAGACTTGATTCTGTAAAGCTGGACACAGATATGGGAAGCGTCAGGGTAAACGGCATAGAAAGCCGGTATTTTGATACGGACTGTGACATGGGTGAGGTCGTGTACGAGGATGTCAAAGCTGAAGATATGAATATAAATGCGGATATGGGACGGGTTGTCTTTTATGGAAGTATTATGGGGCGGATTACTGCCGAACTCGACATGGGCAGCGCCGAACTGAAAGGATATCTCGACTGCGATATGGATATGGATTGCAGCATGGGAAGTGTCGATATCACGACGTATTACAGCAAAGACTCATACGAGTACGATATTGATACCGACATGGGAAACAGCAGTTTCGACGGAAACGGCGGAATGCAGTCCGATACCGTGCATAAGGTAAAAATCGACTGCGACATGGGCAGTGTTTCAATGAAATTTGAAGAACCGTAATTGTATTTTTTAAGGTGCAGATATGCTTTACGATATTTTCTGCACCTTTTTTAGTGCTTCAAATTGATAATTTTTTAACAATTACAATATTTAGTAGTATTTTACTATTGATATTACTATATCTTGATGTTATACTTAGCACGCAACAGGGAAATAATATT
>ENA-OZHW01000325-OZHW01000325.1-human-gut-metagenome-genome-assembly--contig:-NODE-325-length-23082-cov-8.515395_pt1 | contig 23082 bp, 16 predicted proteins | sample MGYA00244050_ERZ653694 | MGnify/ENA primary metagenome ERZ653694 (study PRJEB26926, sample SAMN06165242) | human gut metagenome | biome: ENVO:00009003; feature: ENVO:2100002; material: ENVO:00002003...
TCGACTAGTCGTCGGCAGCGTCAGATGTGTATAAGAGACAGGTATTACTTGCATAAAAATACTTCCTGTATAATTAAAAAAGCTACTTGCTTGACAAATAGCTTTCTGTTCATTGATAGTCATAAATTATGATTAATTTTTCTTACGCAATGATTCTATAAGTTTTCTGCGCTCCCATTGATTATAGTAATCCGAATAGTCTTCATCTCTTCCGCCTGTTTCCTGGCTCCAGTCGTCATACTCTGGGCTATCTTCAAAACGTTCAGACATATTACCTCCGGTTAGTATTATGAACTTAATATAATTATCCAAATTTACTCTCACTGAATATTCAGTGAGCTACACTTATTAAGTAGGCTAAACGAATTTTGTTAATATCTAAAATTGTTAATACCGATCGAAATTACGAAATCGATCGACATTAGATATTGATAAAAACGATCGATTTTATATAATTGATTGATTAAAACTATTGAACACAAGAAACCGATCGACGACATAGATCAATCTATGAGAACGGTACAGAAGAAATTGAAGCATAAAGAGTGTATTGCTGAGGGAGAAAAGAACAATAAACATCAATATAATCAGTCAAATGTATGCTTGCAGTTACGACATTCATACCTGTCAAACAGCACACCATCCATAGCTGAACCCGTAACAGCTCCAGCCGTTGCCCCAGCGACAAACCGTCCTAACAGTGCGCCAATGACCGCCCCTGTCGCCGTTCCCACTACAGGCACGACTGAACCAATCGCAGCCCCCGTTCCTGCGCCACTGAGAGCGCCAGCAGCTCCGCCGACAATACCTCCCGTCTTCCTGCCAATATGACGCTCACTTACGCGGTCAGAACAGCATTGCGGGCATATCGTAGTCATTCTATAATTCTCCTTAATTTCAGTTTGTTAGAAAGAAAAAAGGCACCCGGACGTTGTTGAACGGATGCCTTCTCGTAGGTAATTTTATCGTTAATAATTATTCAATTACTAAATAATCAATTGAGCTTTCACGCTGTCTTACCAAATGTTCCCTGTATAACTGTCCCTTTCGCCAAAGCGTCAATGTAATCCGCATACCACTGCATCATCTCTCGCCTTCCGTCCAGATACTGAGCATGGTTATACGTTCCGCGAATCGCGTTCTTATCGACATGTGCAAGCTGTGTTTCAATCCATGCCGAGTTAAAGCCCTCTTCATGCAGAATAGTACTCATTGTGTGGCGGAAGCCATGCCCCGTCAGTCTGCCTTTATATCCCAACAACTCAATAACCTGATTGATGCTTTCCTTACTGATAGGCTTGCGAGGATCGTTCCTGCCGATAAAAACCAGTGGATGATGTTTTGAGATCGGTTCAAGTTGCTTAAACAGGGCAATGACCTGCTCTGAGAGCGGCACAATGTGAGGCCGTTTCATCTTCATTACCTCTGCCGGAATCTCCCACAATTTTGCCTCAAAATCGATATCTTCCCAGCGTGCGAAGCGCAGTTCTTGCGTGCGTACACCGGTTAACATAATGATTTGGGTGGCTGTCTTCGTGATAATACTGCCGGTATAGCCCGCCAGATCGTTAAGGAAGTGGGGAAGTTCATTGGCAGTAAGGAAGGGGAAATGTACTTTTTTCGGCGTAGCTAATGCGCTGGCAAGGTCTGGAGCGGGGTTATAGTCGGCCCTTCCAGTGACTATTGCATAGCGGAACACCTCACCACAGCGCTGGCGGACCTTGCGCATTTTCTCCAGCGCCCCGCGTTTCTCCATCTTACGTAGGGCTTCCAATAACTCCATTGGTTTGATTTCAGCAATAGGGCGTTTGCCAATATAGGGGAAGATATCTTTCTCAAAGGTATCGATGATTTCATCACGATAGCGTAGTGACCAGCGATCGGCTTTTGTCTGGTGCCATTCGCGGGCAACGGCCTCGAAGGTATTTTTCAGACTCATTTGCTGGGCGATTTTTTCCTCTTTCTTTGCCTCACCCGGATCGCCTCCAGTGGCGAGGATTTTTCTGGCCTCGTTACGTTTCTCTCGTGCGTCGGCCAGTGAAACATCGGGGTATACGCCAATAGAAAGCATCTTTTCTTTACCGGCGAAGCGGTACTTCATTCGCCAGTATTTGGAACCATTAGCGTTAATCAGCAGATACATACCGCCGCTATCAGCCAGCTTATAGGGCTTTTCTTTTGGCTTCGCGGTTTTCACTTTAACATCGGTTAGCGCCATGACATCCTCCGGCTTTTGATGAATCCATCCTCCTGGGGGATTTCCGCCAGTAGCTAACCTGATACCCCCAATGCACCCCTTGTATAACAAAGATGTCTTTAAAACCCTTTGTTATAACTCACATTTTTACCATTATGGGGGTGCTGGTGTTTTAAAGGTGGAATAGTACCCCCGAATGCACCCCCAAAAACCGCTTGATGCAGGTTGAAGTCGATTGACCTCGGGATACAAGGAATGCCTGATATATAAGGGATTACAACGGGATTTATTGACTTCGGGAGAGTTCAGGAGAGTCTAATTGGCGGAAGATCACAGGAGTTGAACCTGCCCGGGACCGCTGGCGGCCCCAACTGGATTTGAAGTCCAGCCACCTCACCGGAGATGACGATCTTCCGCGCCTCGATTGCTACATGGAGGCGGGGCGCATTATAGCTCCTTTCAGCCGTTTACCACATACCTAAACGCACTTTTTTACTGTTAAAACTGGACTTTACAGAACAGTCCTGGACAAATCCTCACAAAATCCGTGAGTTACACTTTTTCACTCCCTGATTCCCTACCGCGATCACAGAAAACAAGAAACGTAATCTGATAACGAGATATCGCAATTCATCTTAGTGCGGCAAAGGTTTACAAAAACCGTAACCGGTACCAACCCTCGGTGCCGCTAAGGGAATAGTGCGCATATGAAAGATCACATTTTGTCCGTCAAAGAGAAAATTGGTTACGGCATGGGTGATGCCGCCAGCCACATTATTTTTGATAATGTCATGTTGTACATGATGTTTTTTTACACCGATATTTTTGGTATCCCCGCCGGCTTTGTCGGCACCATGTTCCTGCTGGCGCGCGCGCTGGACGCGATTTCCGACCCGTGTATGGGTCTGCTTGCCGACCGTACCCGCAGCCGCTGGGGTAAGTTCCGCCCATGGATCCTCTTCGGCGCTATCCCGTTCGGCCTCGTCTGCGTGCTGGCCTACAGCTCGCCGGATTTAAGCCACAACGGCAAGCTGATCTACGCCGCCGTGACCTACACGCTGCTGACCCTGCTCTACACAGTGGTGAATATCCCCTACTGCGCGCTGGGCGGCGTGATCACCGACAACCCGACGCAGCGCATTTCGCTGCAGTCCTGGCGCTTCGTGCTGGCGACGGCGGGGGGTATGCTCTCCACCGTGCTGATGATGCCGCTGGTCAACTTTATCGGCGGCGAAGACAAAGCGCTCGGCTTCCAGGGGGGCATCGCGGTGCTGTCGGTGATTGCCTTCCTGATGCTGGCCTTCTGCTTCTTTACCACCAAAGAGCGTGTCGAAGCGCCGCCGAGCAGTACCTCGATGCGTGAAGACCTGCGCGATATCTGGCGCAATGACCAGTGGCGGGTGGTCGGCGTGCTCACCATTCTCAATATCCTCGCGGTCTGCGTTCGCGGCGGCGCGATGATGTATTACACCACCTGGATCATGGGCTCGGCGGCGCTGTTCACCGCCTTCCTCACGACCTACTGCGTCGGCAACCTGATTGGCTCGGCGCTGGCGAAACCGCTGACCGACTGGAAATGCAAAGTCAGCGTCTTCTGGTGGACCAACGCCCTCCTGGCGGTGCTCAGCGTGGCGATGTTCTTCGTACCGATGGACGCCGAAATCACCATGTTTGTCTTTATCTTCGTCATTGGCGTACTGCACCAGCTGGTGACGCCAATCCAGTGGGTAATGATGTCCGACACCGTCGACTACGGCGAATGGTGTAACGGCAAACGCCTGACCGGCATCAGCTTCGCCGGTACCCTGTTTGTGCTCAAGCTGGGACTGGCGCTGGGCGGCGCGCTGATCGGCTGGATGCTGGCCGGCGGCGGCTATGACGCCGCCGCTAAAACCCAGAACAGCGCCACCCTCACCATCATTATCGCCTTGTTCACCCTCGTTCCGGCGGTGTGCTACCTGCTGAGCGCGGTGATCGCCAAATGATGGCCGAGCTGGCCGAGGGCGCGCGTCGCAACGAACAAGAATTCACCGCCGCCCCGATCGACAAAGAATGGCAAAACTAAGAGGACGTTTTAATGAAAATCAGTGATGGAAACTGGCTCATTCAACCAGGGCTCAACCTGATCCAACCCGTACAGGTTTACGAGGTGGAGCAGCAGGGGAATGAAATGGTGGTCTATGCCGCGCCGCGCGATGTCCGCGAACGCGCCTGGCAGCTGGATACGCCATTGTTCACCCTGCGCTTTTTCTCGCCACAGGAAGGGATAATCGGCGTGCGTATGGAGCACTTCCAGGGCGCGCTGGATAACGGCCCGCACTATCCGCTGAACGTGCAGAAAGACGTCCATGTCGAAATAGAAAATACGGCCGGGTTCGCCGAGCTGAAAAGCGGCAGCCTCAGCGTGCGGGTGACTAAAGGCGAATTCTGGGGGCTGGATTTTCTGCGCGACGGCGTGCGTATCACCGGTAGCCAGCTAAAAAACAACGGCTACGTGCAGGATAGTAAGACCCAGCGCAACTACATGTTTGAGCGCCTCGACCTCGGCGTCGGCGAAACCGTCTACGGCCTCGGCGAGCGCTTTACCGCCCTGGTGCGCAACGGCCAGACGGTAGAAACCTGGAACGAGGACGGCGGCACCAGCACCGAGCAATCCTACAAAAATATCCCGTTCTATCTGACCAACCGCGGCTACGGCGTGCTGGTCAACCATCCGCAGCGCGTCTCCTTCGAGGTGGGCTCGGAGAAAGTCTCTAAAGTCCAGTTCAGCGTTGAAGGCGAATACCTCGAGTACTTCGTCATCGACGGCCCGACGCCGAAAGCGGTGCTTAACCGCTATACGCAGTTCACCGGCCGCCCGGCGCTGCCGCCGGCATGGTCGTTTGGTCTGTGGCTGACGACCTCGTTCACCACCAACTATGACGAAGCGACGGTGAATAGCTTCATCGACGGTATGGCTGAGCGCCATCTGCCACTGCACGTCTTCCACTTCGACTGCTTCTGGATGAAGGCCTTCCAGTGGTGCGATTTTGAATGGGATCCGCTAACTTTCCCGGACCCGGAAGGGATGATCAAGCGCCTGAAGGCGAAAGGGCTGAAGGTCTGCGTGTGGATCAACCCGTACATCGGTCAGCGCTCGCCGGTGTTCAAGGAGCTGAAAGAGAAGGGTTATCTGCTGAAGCGTCCGGACGGTTCGCTGTGGCAGTGGGATAAGTGGCAGCCGGGGCTGGCGATTTATGACTTCACCAATCCGGAAGCCCGCCAGTGGTACGCTGACAAACTAAAAGGCCTGGTGGCGATGGGGGTCGATTGCTTCAAGACCGACTTTGGCGAGCGTATCCCGACCGACGTCCAGTGGTTTGATGGTTCCGATCCGCAGAAAATGCACAACCACTACGCCTTCATCTATAACGAGCTGGTGTGGAAGGTGCTGAAAGAGACCGTCGGCGAGCAGGAGGCGGTGCTGTTCGCCCGCTCCGCCTCGGTGGGCGCGCAGCAGTTCCCGGTGCACTGGGGCGGCGACTGCTACGCCAACTACGAATCGATGGCGGAAAGCCTGCGCGGCGGGCTGTCGATCGGCATGTCCGGCTTCGGTTTCTGGAGTCACGATATCGGCGGTTTCGAAAACACCGCGCCGGCCCACGTCTACAAGCGCTGGTGCGCCTTCGGCCTGCTCTCCAGCCACAGCCGGCTGCACGGCAGCAAATCCTATCGGGTGCCATGGGCCTACGATGACGAGTCCTGCGACGTGGTGCGCCACTTCACGCAGCTGAAATGCCGCATGATGCCGTATCTCTATCGTCAGGCGGCGCTGGCCAACGAGTGCGGCACGCCAATGCTGCGCGCGATGATGCTCGAGTTTCCGGACGATCCGGCCTGCGACTATCTCGACCGCCAGTATATGCTGGGCGATTCGGTCCTGGTGGCGCCGGTGTTCTCCGAGGCCGGCGAAGTGCAGTTTTATCTGCCGGAAGGGCACTGGACGCATCTGTGGCATAACGATGAATTGCCGGGTAGCCGCTGGCATAAGCAGCATCACGATGCACTGAGCCTGCCGGTCTACGTTCGCGACAACAGCCTGCTGGCGCTGGGCAACAATGACCAGAAGCCGGATTACGCCTGGCATGAGGGCACCGCCTTCCAGCTGTTCCACCTTGAGGATGGACGCGAGGCACGCTGTAACGTTCCGGCGGCAGACGGCTCGACGATCTTCACCCTGAAGGCCAGGCGCCAGGGCAACGCCATCGCTGTGAGCGGCGAAGGCGAGGCCCGCGGCTGGACGCTGTGCCTGCGCAATATCCCGCAGGTCGCGGGCGTGCAGGGCGGTACGCAGACCGGTAGCGAACTGGGCGTGGTGGTGAGCGCCGAGGGCAATACGCTGACGATTACGTTGTAAATAGGTTAACAGCAGCAGCCCTCTTCGCCAGGCGGAGAGGGTTTTTTTATTCCATTTTTGTACAAAAAGTAACGTTCATTTCATTGTGGTGACTCAGGCCGCAGACGTGGTTGTCGAACGGTGTTAGCGTATTCTGCCGCTGAGAGGAGCCCGCCATGGACGTAGAAAATATCTTTCGTGACGTGAAGCTAAGCAAAACGGAAATGACCGTGCTGCGCTTTATTCAGAACGACCCGGAGCAGTGTATCCGCCAGGGAGTTCGCGCTGTGGCTGAACAGTGCTACAGCAACCCCTCTTCCCTGGTCCGGCTGGCAAAGAAACTGAAGTTCAGCGGCTGGCTGGAGCTGGTCTATTTCATCAAGTTCAATATCACCATGCCGAAGCTCGATGTCACCAACGATATCGACTACATGAGCGTTCAGCCGGAAGAAGCGCTGACGCCGCTGCTGGCAAGCCTTAAACAGCAGCGCATCCTGATCCACGGCAGCGGCTTTTCACAGCTGATCGCCCAGTATATTTACAACAAGTTTCTCGTCACCGGCGTGAATGCCAGCCTGGCGCTGTGGCCCGATTACGAAATCCTCGAACAGCAAAACGCCGCCTGCTTCGACTCCATCTGGATCATTTCTAAATCCGGGCGCAGCAGCTCGGCGCTCAACTGGGTTAAGGCCCTGGAGGGGAAGGAGATTAATCTGGTCTGCTTTACCGGCGACTACCAAAGCCCGCTGGCGCAGGCCGCGGATACGGCGTTTATTATTCACGACCCGCAGAAGTTCGATGATGATATTTACTGGAGCAACCCGTTTTTCGGCTACTGCATCTTAGGCTTTGAGCGACTATTGAAGATGTGGTTTACCAGTCTACGTAGCAATAGTTAGCCCCCGCTAAGCGCGGTGCGAGCGGGGGGGGTTCCCGGATGGCGGCTGGCGCCTTATCCGGGCTACCGGGTGATACGGCTATTTTGCCGGGTGGCGGCTTACGCCTGACCCGGCCTACATAAAACACAAACCGCTCCGTTCGTAGCCCCGCTAAGCGCGGTGCGAGCGGGGGAATCCCATCGGCAGCGGATTACCGCCAGGCGGCGAACTGCTCATCGTCGAGATAGGCTTCGACCAGGGTTTTCGCCAGCGAATAGGAACCGATCAGCGGGTGCGCCATCAGCGCCCGCACCGCCAGCGATTTATCCTGCTGCAGGATCGCCGCCACCGCCAGCCGCTCATACTCCTTCACGCAGGCAATCATATTCTTCTGCGCTGTCGGCACCTTCACCGGCGTCACCGGCTTGAGGCCATCCCGGCTCAGGTCGCAGCTGATCTCGATCACGTCGTCCGGGCGTAAAAAATCGAGCGTGCCATTATTCTGGATCGACACCACGATCCGCTTGGTGGTGGTGCTGTTCACCGCTTCCAGGATATCCAGCGCCACTCCGGCATAGCCGCCGGTGTCCGGCTCTTCGATAAACTGGCGCAGCGTCAGCGGTTCGCGGGTGTGGAATTTCTCCTGCCGGGATTCGTTCTGCATATAGCTGTTTTCCCGGCGCAGATAATGCTGCATCCAGATGGTGAAGGCGGCCTCCGGTTGCGTTCTGGCATCCACGGTGCGCAGCGCCTCGCGCATCTCCTGATTGATGCGGGCGATCTGCTCTCCGCGCGTCTCGCCGGCCCCCTGAATCGCCTTCAGCGCCTCGTCGCGATAGTAGTAATAATAGAGATATTCATTGAGGAGCTGATTATCGCAAAGCCGTACCAGCTCCGGGGAGAAGTACTGCATCGCCGTCTTCTGGTACAGTTCCGGGCTGGCGATCAGCCGTTCGGTCACCTCTTCCCCACGGACGGTGAAGTGGGTAAACCAGGAGAAATGGTTCAGCCCATAGCATTCCACGCTGAGGTCGCGCTCCTCACAGCCAAGGATCGCCGGCAGTTCACGAATCAGCTCGGAGGGGGCATCGCAGATCCCATAGACCCGGCGCTTAAAGCCGGACTTAATAATCGCTTCCGTCACCAGACCTGACGGGTTGGTAAAGTTAAACAGAATGGCGTCTTCGGCGGCATGTTCTTCGATCAGCCGGCAATAGCGAAGGATCGCCGGGATCGAGCGCATGGCCATCGCGAAACCGCCGGCGCCGGTGGTCTCCTGGCCGAGAGTGTTATGCTCAAGCGCAATACGTTCGTCGCGAATGCGGCTTTCATCGCCGCCAACCCGCAGGGTGGTAATGATATAGTTGGCGTCCTGCAGCGCTGCGACCGGGTCGGTGGTGGTACTAAACTGAATATCCGGGCGAATGGTATTAAATACATAGCGGGCAATTTCGCCAAATATCGCCAGATTATCAGCAGAGTTATCGAGAAAAACGACTTCTGTTAAACCAATGCGGTGAGCGTTATAGGCCAGAGATTTCGCTAAAAATGCAGAGCGAACGCCGCCCCCGCCTAATACGGTTAATTTCATAAATACTCCTCATTAATTTTCTGCTAACCAGTTATCAACCCGGGAACGTACCTGTCCCACTTTGACGCCATAAATAACCTGAACTTCATTTCGATTGCGTACGACGCCGTTGGCGCCGGTATTTTTTAATTGCGTGTCATCAACCCGCGCCATATCGCGCACGGCCACGCGCAGGCGAGTAAAACAATTATCGACGGAGAGAATATTCTCCTTGCCCCCGAGGCCGCGGATAATGTCATCGGTGACCGACTGCGGTTGCGCGACTTTCTGGCGGTACTCTGCTTTGCTGTAGAGCTTCACGTTCTCGTCATCTTCCCGGCCCGGCGTTTTCAGGTTCAGCTTCACCACCAGGGTGCGGAAAATCACGTAGTAGACGGCGAACTGGCCGATACCGATAAGGACATAGCCCGGCCAGCGCGTTAAGGAGACCGGCAGCGGCAGGTTATAGATCAGAAACTCGATCAGGCCCGATGCTCCCCAGGGACGTACGGTGAAGATGTCGCAAATGGCCTGCGAGGCGGCGGTTAACGTCGCGTGGATCACCCACAGCAGCGGTGAGACAAATAAGAAGGTGAACTCAATTGGCTCGGTGATGCCGGTCAGCATCGAGGTGATAATCGCCGGCAGCAGAATCGCCTTCGCCATCGCTTTCTTCTCCGGTTTCGCGGTGTGGTAGAACGCCAGCGAGGCGCCCGCCAGGCCGAAGATGGTGGTCATCCCTTGCTGCGAAAAACGTAATGCGTCGTTCATGACCGGCGTCAGGTCGGGATGGCGCATATAGGCGAGGAATATGGCCTGGGTGCCGGAGACCACCTGGCCATCCACGTTCAGCGTGCCGCCAATCTGGGTGAGCTGGAAGGGGGACCAGACGAAATGGTGCAGGCCGGTGGGGATAAGGAATTTTTCAAAGAAACCATAGACGAAGACCCCGGCGACCCCGGCATTTTTCATAAAACCGGTGAGGGCGGAGATGCCGTGGGTCATAAAGGGCCAAATCCAGGTAAAGGCGATGGCGTAGAAGATAACCACCGGCGTCATCGCCACCAGCGTCAGCTTGGCGCCGCCGTACATCGACAGCGCGCCAGGCAGCTCAATGGCAGAGACTTTATTGTGCACCCACGCAATCGTGCAGCCGAGAATAATGCCCAGGAAAACGCCCATATCCACCACCACAAAGCCCAGCAGCTGGGTTTGCCCGGTGCCATAATATTCACCGTTAATTTTTTCGGCGAGTCCATGGGTGTGTTCCAGCCAGGAGTGGTTGGCGCCAAGAAACATAATAAAGCACATCACTGAAACCAGTGCGACTTCGGTTTTTTTATCCTTTGCCAGGCCATAGCTGATGCCGACGCAAAATAATAAGCCGAGGTTGCCAAATAAAGGCCAAAAGGTGTCGCCGAGCATTTGCCCAAGCTGATGTAAGAAACTGGTTTCAGCAATTAATGTCGGATTAGTTAATACTGAACTGAGGGCCAGAATTAAGCCAATGACCGGCAAGAACAATACGGCGCCGATCATGGCCCGGGAGAATTTTTGCATATTCTCCAGAATACGCTGACGTATTTCAGGCATGATTGATCCTTTTATATTTTTGTAGGTACAGGGAGCGGTTTTTTATCGACTTCCAGTGATTTGGTTATAGCAACTCTGATATTTGAAAGGAACCTGTTGCGCTAAATAGGTACAGATAGCCGCGTATTGCACACAGGTTTCAGGACTCGCACCCCAACTCTCTCCCTGAAAGGGAGAGAGTTGTCAGAGTGGAGTTTTGCCGGGAAGCAATCCCTCTCCCCATAGAGGAGAGGGAATGGGCATCGCTATGGGGTGACGGGAGTGGGCGCTGGCGCGGCGGGGGCGGGGCTGACCTCGCCGTTGCGCATGATTTGCGCCACCTGCTGTTTCTCCATATTCACGGCGCTGAGCTGCCCGTTGACCGTCGGTTTGAGCGGGGCATCGGCTTGCACGCTGCCGCTGGCGGTCAGCTGGAGATTGCCATCCCCGCTTATAGGTAGCGACGGCCAGCCCCAGGCCTGCAGAATATTCAGCGGCACGCCGCGGCCGCTGAAGCTCAGATTGACCTGGCGCTGCGGCAGTTGGGATACCGCGGCGGTGGCCTGCAAAATGCCGCGCTCGGTGAAGGCGCTAAGCTCAGTGATATTGACCGTCGAGGCTGTGGCGTTCAGTTTGAGTGATGGGCGGCGCACGTCGATCCGGTTGAAAGTCGCCGCCGCGGCGTTCAGCGTCGCGCTGCCGTTCCATACTCCCCAGCTGCCGTTTTTCACCAGCTGTAGCTCGCCGCCATAGCCATCGAGGGCGGTAATTTGCCACGGGAAAGCAGGGTCCACATCGATGATCAGATTGCGGCTGGCGCTGAATTTTTTCAGCGTCAGGCTTTGCAGCCAGGCTGGCAGCGGCGTCATCCACAGCTGTTTCCAGTTCGCCGGCAGCGTGTACTCCAGTCCGGCGAAAGCGGTATCGTCGAGCACCAGGGCGTTCCCGGCGCGCAGCCAGTTGCCGGAGGTGCGCACCATGCCGCCCTCCCAGCGCGAGGAGAACTGGCGCAGCGCAATGCCCTGGGGAGAGAATTCGGCATTGAGGATCGGGTCGAAAAGATGCAGCGAGCCGTAGATAAATTCGCTGGCGTTCATCGACAGCGTGCCGTCCTCACTCTGCCAGCCGCCGTGGCTAAGGGTCAGGTTGCGCAGGCTCAGGTCGAGGTCGGTTACCGCCCAGTCCGGTCCCTGCAGGCGGGCGTCGGTGATGTCCAGGCGGCCAATCTGCAGAGAGGGGACCGTGGTTAACGGTGCGAAAAACTCGGCCAGCGAGGCGGGGCTTTGCAGTCGAATCTCGTTGAGCTGGAGGTTATCCACCCGCCAGCTGCCATCGGCGCTGCGTTTGGCATTGCCGGTTAAGGTGCCGCGGGCGACATCGGCGCCGAGGGTGGAGAGGGTGACCTCGCCCTGATCAATCTTACCCTGAATCAGAACGTTGCTGGCTTCGACGCCATTGAGCGTCATCGAGCCCGCGCTCATCTGGATCTGCGCCGTTTTCCCCAGCACATTGCCCGCCTCCGGCGTCCATGGGCTGACGCCGCCGGTGACGCGCTGCGCGCTGAGCGCCCAGCCGGTTTCCGGGCTGTTGAAAGCCATATTGCGCAACATCAGCCGGTCGGCAGCGAACGGCAGGTCTGCAGAGTGGGGTGACAGATTCAGAGTGCCGTCGTTAAGGACTATCTCATCCGCATGCAGCGGATCGCTAAACTGGCGGGTGCTGAAGCCAATATCGACCGTTTTTGCCACCAAAGTGGCAGGCTTGCCTTCCCGACCAAAGGTGACGTTTCGCAACTGCACATGAAGGGGGGAGGAGAAATCGTGCTCCATCTCATCGAAGGAGACCTGCCAGCCGGTGCCATTGCTGAGCCAGGCGCTGGCCTGGCGGGCGCCCCAGTGGGTTTGCAGCAGGAACCACGCGCCAATAATGACGAGCAGCAGAGCGACTAGCAGCCAGAGAATCAGCTTTCCAAGAAATTTCATGGTCTTCCATTCTGTGAGATGCACATCACCGTGTTATGCCCGATTTAGGCGCACTTCTCAAGGCAGGCGTGGTTTATTTCCGTGATGGGGCAGGTGGTTGGAGGACGTCCCGGCCGATGCGCGACCGGGAACGCATGAGATCACGCCTTTTCTGGCGGGAAAATTAAATTCAGAACAATCGCCGTGATACCGCCGGCGGCAATCCCGGAGGAAAGCAGGTTTTTCAGCCAGTCCGGGGCGAACTGCAGGATCAGCGGTTGCTGCGACACGCCGAGGCCTACCGCCAGCGACAGAGCGATAATCAGGATCGCCCGACGGTTCAGCGGTTCACGGGAGACGATGCGCACGCCGGACGCGGCGATGGTGCCGAACATCACCAGCGTGGCGCCGCCGAGCACTGGCTCAGGGATATGCTGGACAAAGCCGCTCACCGCCGGGAACAGGCCGAGGACGATCAGCATCAGGGCGACCACAAAACCGACGTAGCGGCTGGCGACCCCGGTCAGCTGGATCACGCCGTTGTTCTGGCCGAAGCAGGAGTTCGGGAAGGTGTTGAAGACCGCGGAAACGAAGGAGTTCAGGCCGTTAGCCAGCACGCCGCCTTTCAGGCGCTTCATATACAGCGGACCCGAGACCGGCTGTTCGGAGACGTCGGAGGTGGCGGTGATATCGCCGATGGTTTCCAGGGAGGTGATCATAAACACCAGCATCAGGGGCAGCAGCAGACTCCAGTCGATGCCGAGGCCATAATAGAGCGGCGTCGGGACGGTGATGAGGCTGCTGTTGGTCGGGGCGGTGTTGGCTGGCAGCATATCGAGGAACCACGCCGCCAGATAACCGGCAGCCATGGCAATCACTAGCGAGGCGATGCGCAGGTACGGGTTGCGCTGGCGGTTGAGGATAATAATCAGCGCCAGCACGATACCCGCCAGCAGCAGATTTTTCGGCGCACCAAAGGTGTGGTCAGCCATCGCCGCGTAGCCGCCGCCGATGGAGGTCAGTCCGACCTGAATCAGCGACAGGCCGATAATCATCACCACCACGCCGGAAACCAGCGGGGTAATGATACGGCGCGCCAGGTGCAGGATCCGGGAGAGGACCATTTCGGTGCAGCTGGCCAGCATCAGGGTGCCGAAGAGGGCGGCCATCATGGTGGGGACGTCGGCGCCGCCGGTTTTCAAGGCGGTACCGCCCATGATCAGCGGGGCGACAAAGTTGAAGCTGGTGCCCTGGATGGAGAGCAGTCCGGAGCCGACCGGGCCCCAGGCTTTGATCTGAATAATAGAGGCGACGCCGGAGGCGAACAGCGACATGCTGATGATATGTTGGGTATCTTGCGCCGGGAGACCGAGAGCCTGGCAGATTAACAGCGCCGGGGTGATCACCGCGACAAACATCGCCAGCAGGTGCTGGAAGGCGGCGAACAGGGTTTGCGGTAGCGGCGGGCGATCTTCGAGGCGGTAGATTAATTCGCTGGCTGGTTTATGCGCAACCGGTTGCGCATTTTCTGACTCTGCGGTGTTAACGGACATCACAAGCAATCCCAAGGTGGCAAAGCGGGAATTTTATCGGACTGTAGACCAAAAGCAAACGTTTGCCAGCGTTTGCTCATAAAAATTTATACCGTGAATATGCGCAACGAGGTAATTAACATTTTGTATGCTAAATCGCATCATTAAGGATACAAAATATCTTTTTCTGTCAATTTTTCCGCCGTTCTGCGTAAAATCCCCCTCTGACTCCTCATGATGAGAAGCTAAAGACACCAGGAATATCGTCGCGTGTGAATGGATCATGCGCCCATAAGGAGCTTTTTATGTTTCATCTCGATACCTTATCGACGCTCGTTGCCGCAACGCTCGTGCTGTTACTCGGCAGAAAACTCGTACAAACCGTTCCCTTCCTTAAGAAATACACTATTCCTGAACCCGTTGCCGGCGGTCTGCTGGTGGCGCTGGCGCTGCTGGCGCTGAAAAAAAGCATGGATATCGAAATTGATTTCGATATGAGTCTGAAAGATCCGCTGATGCTGGCGTTCTTCGCCACCATCGGTCTTAACGCCAACCTCGCCAGCCTGCGGGCCGGCGGCAAGGTGCTGGGCACTTTCCTGATCGTGGTGGTTGGCCTGCTGCTGCTGCAGAACGCCCTCGGTATCGGCATGGCGACGCTGCTGGGGCTGGATCCGCTAATGGGTCTGCTGGCCGGGTCGATTACCTTATCCGGCGGCCACGGCACCGGGGCGGCGTGGAGTAAGCTGTTCGTTGAGCGCTACGGTTTTGCCAACGCCACCGAGGTGGCGATGGCCTGCGCGACTTTCGGCCTGGTGCTGGGCGGCCTGATCGGCGGCCCGGTGGCGCGTTATCTGGTGAAGCACTCTTCCTCACCGGACGGGACACCGGACGATCAGGTGGCGCCAACCGCCTTTGAAAAGCCGGACGTGGGGCGGGTGATCACCTCGCTGGTGCTGATCGAAAGTATCGCCCTGATCGCCATCTGTCTGACGCTGGGCAAGGTGGTTGCGCAACTGCTGGCGGGGAGCGTCTTCGAGCTGCCGACCTTCGTCTGCGTGCTGTTTATCGGCGTGATCCTCAGCAACAGCCTGGCGCTGGCGGGGTTGTATCGGGTGTTCGATCGCGCGGTATCGGTGTTGGGCAACGTCAGCCTGTCGCTGTTCCTCGCCATGGCGCTGATGAGCCTCAAGCTGTGGGAGTTGGCCTCGCTGGCGCTGCCGATGATTATTATCCTGGCGGTGCAGGCGCTGGCGATGGCGCTGTATGCGGTGTTCGTCACCTATCGGATGATGGGCAAAAACTACGATGCCGCGGTGCTGGCAGCCGGGCATTGCGGGTTTGGCCTGGGGGCAACGCCGACGGCGATCGCCAATATGCAGGCGATTACCGACCGTTTCGGGCCATCGCATATGGCCTTCCTGGTCGTGCCGATGGTGGGGGCGTTCTTTATCGATATCGTCAACGCGCTGGTGATTAAGCTGTACCTGCTGCTGCCGATGTTTGGTTGATAAAAAACCCGGAGGCGGTGCTGCGCACCTGTCCGGGCTACAAGATCGTGCTGTTTGGGGTTTTGTAGCCCGGCTCAGGCGTTTACGCCGCAAGCCGGGAATAACTTCACAATCTTACGCTTCGTCGTGCTCTTCCCACGCTAACGCGCGTTTCACCGCTTTCTTCCAGCCGCTGTAACGATAGTTACGCTCAGTAGTTTCAATACCCGGGCGGAATTCGCGCTCAATCACCGCTTTCTCCTGCAGTTCATCCAGATTCTGCCAGAAACCGACCGCCAGACCGGCCAGATAGGCCGCGCCCAGCGCCGTCACTTCGCGTACTTCCGGACGCTCGACACGGGTGCCGAGGATATCGGACTGGAACTGCATCAGGAAGTTGTTAGCCACCGCGCCGCCGTCTACGCGCAGGGCGTGCAGACGAATGCCGGAGTCAGCCTGCATCGCTTCCAGCACGTCGCGGGTCTGAAAGGCGATGGACTCCAGCGTCGCACGGATAATGTGGTTGGAGTTCACGCCGCGGGTGAGGCCGAAAATCGCGCCGCGGGCATACGGGTCCCAGTACGGTGCGCCAAGACCGGTGAACGCGGGTACCACGTATACGCCGTTGGTATCCTTCACTTTGGTGGCGAAGTACTCGGAGTCGAAGGCATCGCTGATGAGCTTCATCTCGTCGCGCAGCCACTGAATAGACGCGCCGGCCATAAACACCGCCCCTTCCAGAGCGTAGTTCACCTCGCCGCGCGGGCCGCAGGCGATGGTGGTCAGCAGACCGTGGGTGGAGGTGACCGCTTTTTCGCCGGTATTCATCAGCATAAAGCAGCCGGTGCCGTAGGTGTTTTTCGCCATCCCTTCCTTGACGCACAGCTGGCCGAACAGGGCCGCCTGCTGGTCACCGGCGATCCCGGCGATAGGAATACGGGTCCCGCCTTTACCACCGATGTTGGTCTGGCCGTACACTTCGGAAGACTTGCGCACTTCCGGCAGCATGGCGCGCGGAATGTCTAGCGCGTCGAGCATCTTGTCGTCCCAGTCGAGGTCGTGAATGTTGAACAGCATGGTACGCGAGGCGTTGGTGTAGTCGGTGACGTGCACGCGGCCCTGGGTCATCTTCCAGATAAGCCAGGTGTCAACGGTGCCGAACAGCAGCTCGCCGCGCTTCGCACGCTCACGGGAACCTTCGACATGGTCGAGGATCCATTTCACCTTGGTGCCGGAGAAGTACGGGTCCACCACCAGGCCTGTGGCCTTGCGGATATACTCTTCCATCCCGTCACGCTTGAGCTGCTCGCAGATCTCCGCGGTACGGCGGCACTGCCAGACGATAGCGTTGTAGATGGGTTTACCGGTCTCTCGCTCCCACACCACCACGGTCTCACGCTGATTGGTGATGCCGATGGCCGCGATCTGATCGGAGTTGATATCCGCTTTGGCCAGCGCTTCGACCAGCGTCGAGCTTTGGGAAGCCCAGATTTCCATCGGGTCGTGTTCGACCCAGCCTGGCTTAGGATAAATTTGTTCAAATTCTCGCTGGGAGACGCTGACGATATTGGCATCATGATCCATCACAACGGCCCGGGAGCTGGTAGTGCCCTGGTCAAGCGCAACGATATATTTTTTGTCGGTCATAGTCGGTGTCCCGTAGTCAGATTACAGCGAAGCTTTATGTTGAGCGGTGGAAGAGGAGGGGCTCTGTTGCTCTTCCTCCACGCAGGTGTCGCAAGGCAGGTGACGGCCAATCAGCTTACGATAGCTGAATGCGCCCAGCGCCGCGCCGACCACCGGTGCGCACAGCGGCACCAGGAAATAAGGAATATCTTTGCCGCCGGTGAAGGCGACGTCACCCCACCCCGCCAGCCAGGCGAAGGCTTTCGGGCCGATGTCACGCGCCGGGTTCATGGCGAAGCCGGTCAGCGGTCCCATGGAGGCGCCAATCACCGCAATCAGCAGGCCAATCAGCAGAGGGGCCAGCGGGCCGCGCGGTATGCCGTTGCCATCGTCGGTCAGCGCCAGGATGACGCCCATCAGGATAGCGGTAATCACCATCTCTACCGCGAAGGCCTGCACAAAATTGATGTGCGGGTTCGGGTAAGTGGAGAAAATGCCGGCCAGATCGAGGCTTTCCACGCTGCCGCGAATCATATGGTGGGTGGTTTCATAATCGAGGAAAAGATTGTAGTAAAGCCCGTAAACTAATGCCGCAGCGCAAAAGGCGCCAGCGAATTGCGAAATAATAAAAGGAACCACTTTGCGGCCTTCGAAGCAGGCGAACAGCCACAGCGCGATAGTCACCGCTGGGTTAAGGTGCGCACCGGAGACCCCGGCGGTCAGGTAGATCGCCATGGCGACGCCCAGACCCCAGATGATGCTGATTTCCCATTGTCCGAAGCTGGCTCCCGCGACCTTGAGCGCAGCCACGCACCCAACGCCGAAAAAGATCAACAACCCGGTACCGAGGAACTCTGCGATGCACTGGCCTTTTAAGGTTGATGTTTGGCTCATAATCGAATCCTGAAGCGTGGTGATGATTATTGTATGTAGGGTGGTCACAGACGACCATATTGCCATGTAGGCATAGTGTTAATTTATCGTTAACGAGCAAAAACGAGAAATATCGAACTTCAAATGTGTGTGCCTCGTCAAGAAAATGAGCGTTTTCGCGCCATTTGCGCGCATCGAGAGCGCTGCCGGAGCGTTTCACCACGCATTTTGTTAACCATAAAATTAACATTGACCCATGAACTACGAGCGAACTGCGCTGAAAGCACCAGGTAAAGACTGAAAAGTGTTGCAAACCGCAATCTACGCGGCTTGCCGCTGGACAGGGGCGGCGGGGATTCATACAATCGACGATAACACCGCTATGTGCGCTAATTTTCGTTAAGGCGGGACCGCGTATACGAAACACGAGTTTCTATCAACGCCTTGCAAGTTCAGGAGAGGTATGACGATGTCATTAGAAGTGTTTGAGAAATTAGAATCTAAGGTTCAGCAGGCGATTGATACCATCACTCTGTTGCAGATGGAAATCGAAGAGCTGAAAGAAAAGAATAACACCCTGGTGCAGGAAGTTCAGAGCGCGCAGCATGGTCGTGAAGAGCTGGAGCGCGAAAACAGCCAGCTGAAAGAGCAGCAGCAGGGCTGGCAGGAACGTCTGCAGGCGCTGCTGGGTCGCATGGAAGAAGTCTAATCGCTTCGCGCCCTCTCCCGCCCGGGAGGGGGTCATCCTTACTCGCGTCTTTATACCCGCAAGTTATAGCCAATCTTTTTTTATTCTTTAATCATTGAATCGCTTTCTGGCACGCTTAACCCATCACAACACACATAAAGAGAGCGGTGCGATGAATAAGTGGGGCGTAGGGTTAACTCTGTTGCTGGCATCCGCCAGCGTTCTGGCAAAAGACATTCAGCTATTAAACGTATCTTATGATCCAACGCGCGAGCTGTACGAACAGTACAACAAAGCGTTTAGCGCACACTGGAAGCAGGAGACCGGCGACAACGTGGTGATCCGCCAGTCGCATGGTGGCTCTGGCAAACAGGCGACCTCGGTGATTAACGGTATTGAAGCGGATGTGGTCACGCTGGCGCTGGCCTACGATGTCGACGCTATTGCCGAACGCGGCCGCATCGATAAAAACTGGCTGAAACGCCTGCCGGATAACTCTGCGCCGTATACCTCCACCATCGTGTTCCTCGTCCGCAAGGGCAATCCGAAACAGATCCATGACTGGAACGATCTGATCAAACCGGGCGTGTCGGTCATTACCCCGAACCCGAAAAGCTCCGGCGGCGCCCGCTGGAACTACCTGGCGGCCTGGGGCTATGCTCTGCATCAGAATCACGGCGACCAGGCGAAAGCCCAGGAATTCGTCAAGGCGCTGTATAAAAACGTGGAAGTGCTGGACTCCGGCGCGCGCGGTTCGACCAATACCTTCGTAGAACGCGGCATCGGCGATGTGCTGATCGCCTGGGAAAACGAAGCGCTGCTGGCGACCAACGAACTGGGCAAAGACAAGTTTGAAATCGTGACCCCGAGTGAGTCGATTCTGGCTGAGCCGACCGTCTCGGTGGTCGACAAAGTGGTGGATAAGAAAGGCACGCGTCAGGTGGCGGAAGCGTACCTGAAGTATCTCTACTCGCCGGAAGGCCAGGAGATTGCGGCGAAGAACTTCTACCGCCCGCGCGATCCGAATGTGGCGAAGAAATATGCTAACGAATTCCCGAAACTGAAGCTGTTTACCATCGATCAGGAGTTCGGCGGCTGGACGAAAGCGCAGAAAGAGCACTTCTCCAACGGCGGCACCTTCGACCAGATTAGCCAGCGTTAATTCTCTTGCCCCTGCTTGCGCTACGCTTAGCAGGGCTACAGTTTTGCGCGGTGCGTAGCCTGGGTAAGGCGTCAGCCGCTACCCGGGATAACGCCCCGTCCACCATCTGTTTTCATTTAGTCATCAAATTACGCTACTCTTCCGCTTCAGGCTTAACAGGGAATGAAAATGAGAAGAGTAAGATACTTTTTGCTGGCGCTGCTGATGGCGATCCTCGCGGCGCTGGCGGGCGGCTACTACTGGCTGCACTCTGGCAACCCGGACGCATTACGCAAGATTGTCCTGCAGCAGTGCGTACCCCATCAGCAACAGCAGCAAAACCCGTCGCCGTGCGCGGAAGTGAACCTCAAGGGCGGCTATGTGCTGTTTAAAGACCGTAACGGCCCGCTGCAATATTTGCTGATGCCGACCTACCGCATCAACGGCACCGAAAGCCCGCTGCTGCTGGATCCGTTGACGCCGAACTTTTTCTGGCAGGCCTGGCAGGGTCGTGAAATCATGAGCCAGCGCCACGGCGCGCCGGTTCCTGATAACGCGGTATCGCTGGCGATCAACTCGCGCAGTGGACGTACACAAAACCATTTCCATATTCATATCTCCTGCCTGCGCCCCGATGTGCGCGCGCAGTTAGATAAGGATGCCGCAGCGATCAGCAGCCGCTGGCTGCCGCTACCGGGCGGGCTTCAGGGCCACGAATACCTGGCGCGCCGGGTGACGGAGGCGGAGCTGGCCCAGCGTAGCCCGTTCCTGATGCTGGCGGAAGAGGTGCCGGAGGCGCGTGAACATATGGGACGCTTCGCGCTGGCAATGGCGCAACAGAGCGACGGCTCGCTGGTGCTGCTTGCGACGGAGCGTAACCTGCTGACCCTGAACCGGGCTTCAGCGGAAGAAATTCAGGATCATCGCTGCGCCATCCTTAACGCAAACCACTAGTTCTGGCGTTTACCTGTCTTACCTGTCGTCGTATTCTTGCTGAAAAAAACGACAGGAGACAGGCATGTCGCTCTGGCTTACCCACCCGCTGTTCCTTCCTTCATTGATTGTCGGCGTCACCATCGTGCTCTGGGCGACGTCGCTGCTGCCGGAATTTATCACCGCGCTGCTGTTCTTCGCAGCGGCAATGATGGCGAAAATCGCTCCGCCGGAGGTGATCTTCGGCGGCTTTGCCTCTTCGGCGTTCTGGCTGGTGTTCAGCGGCTTTGTGCTCGGCATCGCCATCCGTAAAACCGGACTGGCGGACCGGGCGGCGCAGGCGCTGTCGGCCAGGCTCACCGACTCCTGGCCGCGGATGGTCGCCAGCGTGGTACTCCTGAGCTACGCCCTGGCGTTCGTGATGCCCTCCAACATGGGGCGCATCGCGCTGCTGATGCCGATCGTGGCGGCGATGGCCCGCCGCGCGGGCATTGCCGACGGCAGCCGCGGCTGGTTCGGCCTGGCGCTGGCGGTGGGGTTCGGCACCTTTCAGCTGTCGGCAACGATTTTGCCCGCCAACGTGCCGAATCTGGTGATGAGTGGCGCGGCGGAAGGCTCGTACGGTATCCATCTGAATTATGTTCCCTATTTACTGCTGCATACGCCGGTGCTTGGCTGGCTGAAAGGGGCGGTGCTGGTGGCGCTGATTTGCTGGCTGTTTCCCGGCAAGCCGCATCCACCGCGCGACCTGGCGCCGCTGCCGCCGATGAGCCGCGACGAGAAACGTCTGGCGTGGCTGCTGGCGGTGGTCCTCTCGCTATGGGTGACCGAGAGCTGGCACGGCGTCGGCCCGGCGTGGACCGGCCTGGCGGCGGCTGTGATCACGCTGCTGCCGCGGGTGGGCTTTATCAACGGCGAGGAGTTTGCCAGCGGGGTGAATATGCGCACCTGCATTTACGTCGCCGGGATTCTGGGGCTAGCGATCGCCGTCACCCAAACCGGGATTGGCGGCGCAGTGGGCAATGCGTTGCTGCAGGTGATGCCCCTGGATAAAGACAATCCTTTCACCAGCTTTCTCGCCCTGACCGGGATAACCAGCGCGCTGAACTTTATTATGACCGCCAACGGCGTGCCGGCGCTGTATACCACCTTTGCCCAGAGCTTTGCCGACGCCACCGGCTTCCCGCTGCTAAGCGTGATTATGATTCAGGTGCTGGGCTATTCCACGCCGCTGCTGCCCTATCAGGCGTCGCCGATCGTGGTGGCGATGGGGTTAGGCAAGGTCCCGGCGAGGGCGGGGATGCAACTGTGTCTGGCGCTGGCGGCGGTGAGTTATCTGATTTTACTGCCGCTGGACTACGCCTGGTATCAGCTGTTGGGGAAACTGTAACGGCAAAAGAAAGCCCGGCTTGCGCTGTGCTAGGCCGGGCTCCCACGTTTTGTCAGTCAACCCGGTCGCGTGTCGCCACCGGGAAAAGCGAATTACGCTTTTTTCGCTGCTTCTGCTGCTTTAACGATCACCGCGAAAGCGTCAGCTTTCAGGGAGGCGCCGCCAACCAGCGCGCCGTCGATGTCCGGCTGGGTGAACAGCTCTGCGGCGTTGCCAGCGTTAACGGAACCGCCGTACTGGATGATCACTTGCTCAGCGATTTTGGCGTCAGCTTTAGCAATGTGGTCACGGATGAATTTGTGCACCGCCTGCGCCTGAGCCGGGGTCGCTGATTTGCCGGTACCGATAGCCCATACTGGTTCGTAAGCGATAACCACGCCTTCGAAAGCGGCAGCGCCCTGGGTTTTCAGCACGGCGTCGATCTGACGCGCGCAAACTTCTTCCGTTTTGCCCGCTTCGTTTTCGGCTTCGGTTTCACCGATGCACAGAACCGGGGTCAGACCCTGCTCTTTCAGCACCGCGAATTTCTTCGCGATCAGCTCGTCGGATTCTTTGTGGTAGGTACGACGCTCGGAGTGGCCGATGATGATGTACTGCGCGCCGATATCTTTCAGCATTTCGGCGGAGGTTTCACCGGTGAATGCGCCGGACAGGTTCACGTCAACGTTCTGCGCGCCCAGGTGAATGTGGCTGCCTTCTGCCGCGCGCTTAGCCAGGTCCAGATACATTTCCGGCGGGGCGATGGCAACTGCACAGCCGCTTACGCCAGCCAGCTCGGTACGCAGGTTCGCAACCAGTTCGTTTACCATGTGGCGGCTGCCGTTCAGTTTCCAGTTACCCATCACTAAAGGATGTCGCA
>ENA-OZHW01000336-OZHW01000336.1-human-gut-metagenome-genome-assembly--contig:-NODE-336-length-22689-cov-5.602810_pt1 | contig 22689 bp, 20 predicted proteins | sample MGYA00244050_ERZ653694 | MGnify/ENA primary metagenome ERZ653694 (study PRJEB26926, sample SAMN06165242) | human gut metagenome | biome: ENVO:00009003; feature: ENVO:2100002; material: ENVO:00002003...
GGCTCATCGCCTTGCATGATCTCGATTGCCCATGGCGGCCCAGCGACTTGCAGCAGCGCCTTGGGCGCATCGTGCGGCAGGGCAACCAAAATCCGGAGGTGGAGATCTTCCGCTATGTTACCGAGGGCACATTCGATGCCTACCTCTATCAGCTGGTGGAATCCAAGCAACGGTTTATTGCCCAGATCATGACCTCCAAAGCACCGGCCCGTGCGGCGGAGGATGTGGACGAGACGGCACTGTCCTATGCCGAGATCAAGGCACTGGCCACAGGAAACCCGCAGATCATCGAAAAATGCAATTTAGATATGGAGGTCAGCAAGCTGAATATGCTCCGTGCCAATCATCTGAGCCAGCGGTATGCGCTGGAGGAGCTGGTGCTGCGGAAATACCCGGCAGAGATCAAGGAGCTGAACGAGCGCATCGCCGGATATGAACAGGACAGCACGCATTTGGCGGAGCATCCGAAGCCAGCCGAGGGTATTGCGCCGATGGTGCTGGGCGGCGTCATCTACACCGAGCGCGAGAACGCCGGTAAGGCGATCATTGAAGCCTGCACGCACATGAATGGCGCGGAGACCGTTTCTATCGGCAGCTACCGCGGATTTTCCATGCTGCTTTCCTACGACGGTGCCGCCAACGAGTTTCGCATGGTGCTCAAAGGCAAGCTGTCCCATACGGCTGTACTGGGAGCGGATGCAGGCGGCAATGTCACCCGTATCGACAACGCGCTGGAAAAGATCACGGAGCACTTGGCCAACGCCCGGTCGCAGCTTGCCCATACCACCGAGCAGCTTGAAAATGCCCGCACAGAGATGACCGCCCCCTTTCCGAAGGAGGCAGAACTGGCCGAAAAGACGCGGCGGCTGAACGAGCTGAATGTGCTGCTGAATCTTAACGAGCAGGATCGCCCCGTCATGGCGGATGAGCCGGATGAAGGTGACCGGATCCGGCCAAAAGCCGCAGAGCGGGAGCGATAATTTGCACCTTTGCGCAACCTCAAAAAGCAAGCCTGCGGAGCGAGTTCCGCAGGCTTTGCTCATGTTTTGATATATTTTTGGTTTTTGCTGCTTGGCTTATCGGGAATAGTCCTTTTTAATTTGCCTGAATCAAGTAATGGCTTCAGAATACTTTGACGGAAATATTCTCGATTCGCAATTCCAATATACCTTTGGATTTCTTCGCGGGAACGAGGAACAGCGCAATAGTCCAGCAGCATTTGCTCACGATCCTGCGTGGTATCCTGCACGGTATCTTGCGTGGTATCCTGCGTGGATGCCGGACCGACCTTGGCGGTCGCGATCGGCTTCAGCGGAATGATGGTACGGAACAGATCCCCTTCGATGAACTGAGGCTCTCCACCCGAATACAGCTTGGTATATTTATAGGTGTTGCGCATACCGGAGCCGAGTTCGTCGGCAAGAGATACCTCACGGAACACCTTTGCGATCGGTGGGTTTTTGGAAAACGGTCGGAACTGCGCAGGATCCAGCATTCCCCAGCCGCGCGGGCGGTTGCCGTTCTCGGTAAACATCTTGTCCCTTTCAATAACGAACTTGGCGACCTCGCCGGTAGAATAGTCCCGATGGGCAAGACTGTTTGAAAAGATCTCTCGCAGGATCTTATCCCTTGCGCTTACCGCCTGGATCCCCTCCATGATAAACGGATCATTTAAGTGCTTTTTGGCAAAGGACATCAACCGCTCGTAGGTGTCAAAGAGGTTTGTGATGATCACATCACGATCGTCATAACGGTCAAGGTTTTCCACACGGTAAATAGCGTCCGTTTTATGCTGCGGAAGTGCCGCCATGATCGTAGAGTCCTTACCGAACAGCAAAATGGCTGCCAGCGTTACACCCTCCTTGTGCTGTTCAAAGTCCTCCAAAATCAGACCGGCACTGCGAAGAAGTTCTTCATCGGTCATCGTCAGCCACGGATGATCGTCCTTGCGGATGCGGGACATCTTACGCGCACGCTCAATGATGTCGGGTCGCAGGGCTTCAAGACCCACACCGGGAAACACCTTGTTCACATAGAAGGAGTCTTGCTTTTGTGCATAGAGCTTGTAAACGAGGTCGGCAACATCGGTAATATCCACATCCGAATCGTGATTGCGGTCATAGATCCGTCCGCCGCAGCGGCACACTTGCGGACAGGAGGGAACGGAAATGCGGATCACAAGACGCTCATCGTACCAAATATCCTGTGGCTGAAGGTACAACGGCGGATAGATCTTCTGAGGGTTATTGATCGAAGTAACGAAATTCTTTTTGATCTTGTCCGCACAGGATGGATCTACACCCAATACTGTGCCGTCATCCGCAACACCGAGGAAAATATCTCCGCCGTCACGGTTGGAAAAGGAGCAGACGGTTTCGTACACATCCTTTGTAATCTCCTTGATTGATTTTTTGAATTCAACCGTCCGGTTCTCTCCTTTGGAAAAAACGGCTGATAATTCTTGCTCAGTCATTCGGAATATCCTCCTTTTTGGACTTGATATATTTTCCGCTTTTGATTCGGGCATCATCCGGCTTTTTCGCATTCTCCGGAATGATCCATCTGCTACCAGATTTTTGGACACCCTCGATGCGCCCCTGCTCGCAGAGAAGTGCTACCCGCCTTGCGGAAAGTCCCCACAACTCTGCGGCCTGTGTCGTAGATAAATATTTCATGGCATTAGACCTCCCACAATCTATTATATTCAAAAAGCTGAATAATATCAAGTGCTTTTCAGAAAAGTCACAATGAAAAAGCAGGCTGCAAAATGAAAGAAGGTCTGCAGAAAGAGGCAGCGGACGTAATTTAGCCATAGGAAAATTGATGGGAAAAATATCTGATAATGGATCGGCTCCTCTGCGCCCTTGCCATATACTATAAACGAGATTATCATAAGTTAATTTATCATATGAGAACACCACAACCGAATAACCCTGATCTGCATAGAGTATGCAGATCCCATACATAGCCGGACGGCTTTCACCGATGTGAAGCCTGTCCGGCTTATTCTATTTCAAGGAGTTGATGAACCGATGGGCTATGTCACAAGAGAGATGATCGACCGGGCAAAGAAAATGGACTTGCTGACCTACCTCCAGACTTATGAGCCGCAGGAGCTGGTGCATTTCGGCGGCAACACTTACTGCACCCGTGAGCATGACAGCCTTAAAATCTCCAATGGAAAGTGGTGCTGGTTCTCACGCGGGATCGGCGGAAAAACAGCGCTGGATTACCTGATCAAGGTCAAAGAGCTCCCTTTTACCGAGGCGGTAGAGCGGATCGTGGGACGGGCGGCGGAAAGACCGTCCGTTTTTCATGCCCGCGCTCAGCCGGAGAAGCCGAAAACGCTGCTCTTGCCGCCCAAAAGTAACAGCAATACCCGCGTTATTGCCTATCTGAAAAGCCGCGGCATTGACGGTGGATTGATCGAGCAGTGTATCCGTTCCGGCCAGCTGTATGAAAGCCTCCCCTACCATAATGCCGTATTCGTCGGCATGGATAGGAACGGAACGCCGCGCTATGCGTGCCTGCGAGGCATCGGAACGGATTTTAAGGGCGAGGCGACCGGCAGCGACAAGAGATTTTCCTTTGCCCTCCCGGCTACGGGCGAAAGTCGGATGCTCTGCGTATTCGAGTCGGCCATCGACCTGTTATCCTATGCCACCATGGCGCAGGCTGGCGGGCTGTCGTGGCGGTCACAGCATCTGTTATCCTTGGCCGGAGTCTATAAGCCGCAAAAGGAAACACAGGAGCACCGTCTGCCGTTGGCGCTGACACAGTATCTGAAAGGCCATGCGGAGATCAAAACCATTTGCCTGTGCCTGGATAATGACATGACCGGACGCAGCGCCACCGAGGCGATCCGACAGCAGTTGGCCGAGCGTTATGAAGTGGCAAGTGCCTTCCCCCGGCAAGGCAAGGATTATAACGATTGGCTTTGTATACGGATGGGATTGCAACCGGCGAAAGAAAATCCGATGACGGAAAGGAGCTCTGCACGATGAGCGAATACAGGGTCATCATTACCGAAACATTGAAACGGGCCGTTACGGTGGAAGCCGAAAGTCGCGAAGAAGCCGAAGAAGCGGTGCGCCGTCAGTATCAAAACAGCGAGCACATTCTTGTGGCCGAAGATTTTGACGGCGTGTCTTTTTCGGCGCAGTATCCCGAACAGCAGGTCGAATTACCCTATGGGAAAATGAAAGAGCTGTTTCGTAAAGCCGAGCGTGCCGGCATTCATGTATGCGGCTATATCACCTTTATGCAGGACTGTTTTACCGCACAATACAGCGAACGCTCCCGCACCTACGCTGTGTCCAGCGGCAATAAAGCGTTTCAGCCGAACATGGGCGGTTACTCCGTCTATGGAAGCTGTTTGGACGGAACGGATCCCTGTGTCCGGCTGGAGCAGTATATGGCGGTCGAACGCGGTGGTGAAAAGGGCTGGAGCGTAGAGCGCTGCTATATGCTCCGTGAGGACTATGACCGTGTGATGGCGCTTCCGGAGCGCGGGCGGGATCGGGAGCGATGATCGTTTGTCGGCAGGTCGGCTCCGACGCACGACCGCAGGGAGCATGAGAATGTGCTATACCAGCAAGCAACGCCTTTTGGGGACAAAAGGCAGCTTGACAGGGGCATCCCCCTGTAACCCCTGCGCCGCCGAGCGCGGCAATATCGCTATATGGAGGAATGAACATGACCAAACGAAACATTGAGATCAAGGTGCGGCTAAGTCGCAAGGAAGCGGAAAATCTGAATAAACAGGTAAAAAAATGCCGTCTGTCCCGCGAAGCCTACCTTCGCCATCTGATCACCGGAGAGGTACCCCGTGAAGCACCGCCGCCGGAATACTTTGCCTTTATGCGTGAGATGCACTATGTAGGGCACAACCTTAACCAGATCGCTCAGAAAGCCCATGTACTGAATGTGGTGGATGCAAAACGCTATGACGAGGACAGCAAGCGGCTGGACAAGCTCATCCGGGAGGTTACAGCGGCGGTCGTGCTTCCGGCAAAGCGGGAGTAATGCCATGGCTACCACATCCATCTGGGCGGTCAAGGGCTGGCTGGGCAAGGTGGTGCTGTATATCGAAAACCCGGACAAGACGGATAATCCGAAATTCTATCGGCAAGAGGAACTGACCGATGTGCAGACACAAAACCTTTCGGATGTACTGGATTATGCTGTCCGTGCGGAGAAAACAACGGTCATACCGGACGATGAGAGTGCAATGGTGGTACGGCAACTTATCAGCGGCATCAACTGCCTGCCGTCCACGGCACGGGACGAGATGCTGGCAGTAAAAAAGCGTTTCGGCAAGGAGGACGGTGTGATCGCCTACCATGGGTATCAGTCCTTCGCGCCCGGCGAGGCCACGCCGGAGTTGGCGCATGAGATCGGCGTGAAGTTGGCGCAGCGGCTTTGGGGCGAACGGTATCAGGTGCTGGTGGCGACCCATCTGGATAAGGAAAACCATCTGCACAATCATTTTGTGTTGAATACGGTATCCTTTGTGGACGGCATCAAATACCACCGCACCGAAAAAGATTATCATGATATGCGCACCGTGTCCGACACCCTTTGCCGGGAATATAACTTGTCGGTCATCCAACGGCCGCAAGCCGGGAAGTCAAAGCACTATGGGGAATGGCGTGCAGAGCAGGAGCAGCGTCCCACCTGGCGCGGACTGATCCGCAGCGAGATCGATAAGCTGATCCGGCAGAGCGTCACCGAAAAGCAGTTTTACTATCTGCTTCGCCAAAAGGGCTATGAGGTGAAATTCGGCAAGGATATTTCGGTGCGCCCTCCCGGTAAGGAGCGCTTTGTCCGTCTGACCCGGAATTTCGGAGAGGCTTACACCGCCGAGGCCATCCGGCAGCGTATTTTGCAACAGCCCCTGCCGCAGCCGGAGCGGCAAATGACCGATAAACCAAGGCCAAAAGCCTACCGCGTCCAAGGCAGCCGGCAAGCTGCGCGCAAGATCACCGGCTTTCGCGCACTGTATTTCTATTACTGCTACAAGCTCGGTATCTTCCCCAAAGGCCGTCCGCAAAACCGGGCGCGGCTCCATTTTCTGCTGCGGGAAGATCTGCTCAAACTGAATAACATCTCACAGGAAGTACGGCTGCTCGCACGGCATCAAATTGATACCGCCGAGCAGCTTGCTTTATATAAAAAGGAACAGGAGGTGAATATCCGAGAATTGTCCGCCAAACGCCGGGTACTGCAAAATGCGCTGCACACAAAGGCAGTCCGGGACAGTCCCAAACAGGCCGACGCACATCGGGCGCAGATCCGGGAGTTGTCCGAAAGGCTCAAAGCGCTGCGCCGGGAAGTGCATCTGTGCGACGATATTGCCGAGCGCTCCGGCGTGATGGCGGAGAAACTGAAAGCTGTCCGGGAGGACGCACAAAAACAACGACAAAAGGAGGAACAACAGAATGAACACATCCGGAGACGCAGCTGAACAGGTCGTCCGACTGAGCTTGGAGGGCATGGAGGTTGCGGCAAAAATCACCGGCAGTGCGGCAAAGGAGGTGGCGGCGCTTCTGTACGCAGCACTGAAAAACCGGGACAAGAACAAAATCAAAGGACGCCAGCGGCTTACCTCCATGCTGCGCAGCGGCAAGGAGCTGACTATTTTCACCGTCAAAAACAAGGACATGGCCCGCTTTGTGGCCGATGCCAAGCGCTACGGCGTAGTCTACTGCGTTCTGCGGGAGGCAAAGGACAACCCACACGGCGTCAGTGAGATCATGGTACGCGCCGAAGATGCCGCCAAGATCAACCGCATTGTGGAGAACATCAAAATCGCCACGGTATCCGACCCCGAAGTCATCCGTGAAAACGCGGAAACAGGACGGGATAAGAATAAGGATGCCGCCGGGCAGACGGCTCCCGAACAGGAGCGCCCGCAAAAGAGTGAGGACGACCGGTTGCTGGATGAAATGATGGCAGCTCCTGCGCAGAAGCAGGAGGCTGCCCAAGAAAACCCCACGGCGGCTCGGACGGAGAAATCCCGTCCGTCCGAGCCTTCCTCAAAATCCAGAAAGAGATCCGCCGAGGGTACTGCTAAGGAAGATCGTCCATCTGTCCGCGAGGAGCTGAAGGAGATCCGCCGTGAGCAGCAGGAGACGGAGGAGCGCAAGCCGACCGAACGCAGCAGACCCGCCAAGAGTACACGATCGCAAAATGAACACCGACAGACTCCGCCGAAAAAGCGGGTCAGAAAAAGTAAGGAGAGATAAGCTATGGCAAACTTCGATGATCTTTTTACCGCCCCCACTGCCACGGAAACGCAGAGCGACCGTCCGCAGCTGACCAAGGAGGAATATGCCGCCAAGAAGAAGGCGGAACGCGACAGCCTGTATGCACTGGCGGATGAAATGGCACAGGAGGTCATGCGGGACGGAGAAGCCTTTCGGGGCTTTCTGGATGTGCAGGCACGATTTGACCGCTATTCGGCCACAAACGCGCTGCTGATCTATGCACAGAACGATGAGGCCACCCGCCTGCGGGACTTTGACGGCTGGAAAGAACGCGGCATCTATGTCCGCAAAAACGAAACAGGCATTTCCATTCTGGAAGCCGGGGACAGCTATGTGACCGAGGATGGCCGCACCGGCTACTACTATAATGTGAAAAAGGTCTTTGACATCAGCCAAACGGATGCCAAACGCCGGCGGCAGCCGCAGGTGCATTATGATGACCGCCTGCTGCTTTCTGCACTGATCGCCAAGCGCCCGGTGCCTATTGAAATGGCCGACAGCGTGCAAAACGGTGCGGTGTATGACTATGAGCGCAAAACCATCTTCGTCCAGCGCGGTATGGACGGGCAAGACCTGTTTCGCAGCGTATCGCTGGCACTGGCTCGTGCCGAGATGGCGCAGCAGGAAAACAGCACCCCGCAGGCTGACGCCTTCAAAAGCTACTGCGTTTCCTATATGCTGTGCCGCAAGTATGGTGTGGACACACAGGGGTATGATTTCAGCCGCTTGCCCGATGAGCTGAAAAATGCGGAGCCGCAGACCATTCGCGGTGAGCTAACCGACATTCGTGACACGCTGCAGACCATGACCGGCAAAATGGTGCGGACGCTGGAGCAAAGCCGCACGGCAGCGCAAAAGGAAACCGGAAAGGAGCGATGAGCCATGGAAAAACAGGATATGCGGGTATTGACCCTTGATCCGTATCAGCACGGCGTCGTGATCAATGCACTCAACAACCTGCGTAACGATTTGATCGAGGACAAACGCCCCACCGATATTGTCGATGAAGTTCTCATTAAAACCGTTGACGCACCGAGCAAATCCAAAAGAGTCAAGCAGAAAGATGAACGGTAAACAAAAATGGCTGTGGTATGCGACGGGGCTGATCCCTGCGGTGTGGCTGGGGCTGCTGATCGCCCCGGCTGCTTCCGGTGGCCTTCCCGAGATCCTTCGGCAATTTCCATCGGCAATGAATGAGCCGTTTCATATCGAGTGGTGCGAGGACAGCCTGAAAACTGTCCTCGTTTTCATTGCCCTGTATGCCATGGTGATCGGGGTCTATCTTTCCACCCGCCGTCATTACCGGCGCGGCGAGGAACACGGCTCTGCCAAATGGGGCGATGCGGAAACCGTGAACCGAAAGTATCGGGCACGCCCGCCAAAGCCAAACAAGGTGTTCACGCAGCACATCCGTATGGGACTAAACGGCCGCAAGCACAAGCGCAACCTGAATACCGTTATCATCGGCGGCAGCGGCGCGGGCAAGACCCGTTCGTATGCCAAGCCCTGCCTGTATGAGGCTTGCCTGTCACCGCAGGGTTCGTCCTTTGTCTGCCTTGACCCCAAAGGCGAGCTGCTTCGCGATTCCGGACGGCTGCTGGAGGAATCCGGATATGAGATCCGGGTGCTGGATCTGCTGCACATGGAGAAAAGTCACTGCTATAACCCCTTCGTCTATCTGGCCGATGACAACGAGGTGCAGATGCTGGTGACGAATCTGTTCAAGGCGACCACACCCAAGGGCAGCCAGACCAATGACCCGTTTTGGGACACGACGGCTGCTATGCTGTTGTCGGCACTGGTCTACTATCTCTACCACGAAGCGCCGCCCGACGAGCAAAACTTCCCGATGGTCATGGAGATGCTGCGCGCCGGCGAGGTGCGGGAGGAGGATGATTCCTACCAGTCGCCGCTGGATGTGTTGTTTGAGCGGCTGGAAATGCGCGACCCGGAGCATATCGCTGTCAAGTATTATAAGGACTATCACTCCGGCAGCGCCAAAACGCTGAAAAGCATCCAGATTACACTGGCGGCAAGGCTCGAAAAATTCAATCTCTCGTCTGTGGCGGCGCTGACCGCCACGGACGAACTGAATTTGCAGGATATGGGCGAAAAGCGTGTGGCACTGTTTGCGCTGATCTCGGACAGTGATACGAGCTTCAACTTTTTAGTATCCGTTTTGTATCAGCAGCTCTTTCAGCAGCTTTTTGACAGCGCCGACCACAAGCATGGCGGCAGCCTGCCAGTTCCCGTACACTTTCTCATGGATGAGTTCGCGAACATCTCACTGCCGGAGGATTTTGACAAAAAGCTATCCACCATGCGTTCCCGCAATGTGTTCGTGTCCATCATCCTGCAGAACATTGCGCAGTTAAAGACGCTGTTTGAAAAGCAGTGGGAGAGCATTTTGGGCAACTGCGACGAGCTGCTGTATCTCGGCGGCAACGAGCAGGGATCCCACAAGTACATCTCGGAACTGCTCGGCAAGGCCACGATCGACACGAACACCTACGGAAGATCGTCCGGGCGAAATGGCAATTACAGCACCAATTATCAGATCACCGGGCGTGAGTTGATGACACCGGATGAGGTTCGGATGCTGGACAACGGCAAGGCACTGCTGTTCATTCGCGGCGAATTACCGGTCTGCGACGACAAGTTTGACATCATGACCCATCCGCTGGTGTCGCACACCCCGGACGGCGGCGCACTGCCTTATATCCACGGAAGCGCCGAGTACGCCATTGCAGCGATCACCATTCACGACCGGCTTCTGCCAACGGATCCCGTGGCAGTGCCGAGCGAAAACGAAACCCAATACGAACTCCTTTCCAACGAGGAATTGGAGGCAATTTATGAGCTGGAGGAAAAACCCAATGAAGCATCTCAAAAGCACTAAGAAAAGCAAACACACCCGTCCTCTGCCTATGGGGAAAAAGAGCAGGGGGGTTCTGGCGGTCTATGCCGCTGTTGTGTTCACCGTATGTTGTCTGCCCATGACAGCCTTTGCCGCAGGAAACGACCCGTTGGCGGTTATCAACAATCTGTCTGATTTTATCTTCGGCGTGATCCGCGCGGTCGGTCTGATTCTGCTGGGCTGGGGTATCGTGCAGATCGGTCTGTCCTTTCAGAGCCATGACCCCAGCCAGCGCAGCAACGGATTTCTGACACTTGCCGGCGGTGTCGTCGTGACCTTTGCTAAGGAAATCCTGACGCTGATCACTGGTTAACGGAGGAAACGGTCATGGAAAAGTGCCAATGCTTTATCCATTCGCTGAAGCAGGGTGAAAATCATGTGCTCGGAGAGGCGACGATTTTGAAACGCCTCGGAGACAATGACTATCTGGCAGAGTATAACGGTGTAAAATGCCACGCCATATTCAATCCCTTTGCCGGGCGCTACTTTGTGGATGATGTGTATGGCGTGATCCGCAGCACACCCGACCGGGGCGAGCGATAATCAAAATACGGTAGCGAGGGGCAGGCTTCGTGCCTGCCCCCTTATGCTGTCGGGAAAGGAGGAAGCTATATGAGTGATAACTGGGTCGTACAGAATCTCGAAAACGCACTTGAAACTTGGAATGAAAAGCTGGCGGAAATATGGCAGCTGCTCACACAGTCCCCCGAAAACTTCAAGGGCGGCACAATATGGAATGTGATCAAGACCATTAACGGTACTGTGCAGGCCATCGGCTTGGCGCTGTTGGTGCTTTTTTTCGTGGTAGGTATCGTTAAGACCTGCGGCTCCTTTGCCGAGGTCAAAAAGCCGGAGGTGGCAATCAAGCTGTTTGTCCGCTTTGCACTGGCGAAAGCGGTCGTCACCTATGGGCTGGAGCTGATGATGGCGCTGTTTTCCATTGTGCAGGGCGTTATTTCCACCATAATGACGGCGGCCGGTATGGGCACAGCACAGCAGACCGTGCTTCCGGCAGAGATCGTGACCGCCATTGAGGACTGCGGCTTTTGGGAAAGTATTCCACTCTGGGCAGTGGCCTTGATCGGCGGATTGTTCATCACAATCCTCTCGTTTATCATGATTCTCTCCGTTTACGGGCGCTTTTTCAAGCTCTATATTTACACAGCTATCGCGCCGGTACCGCTGGCTACCTTTGCCGGTGAACCGAGTCAGCAGGTGGGTAAGAGCTTTCTGAAATCCTACGCCGCCGTTTGCCTGGAGGGCGCGATCATTGTGTTGGCCTGTATCATCTTTTCTCTGTTCGCATCCAGTCCGCCCGTGGTCGATCCGAACGCAGCGGCGGTCACACAGGTGTGGTCTTACATTGGCGAGCTGATTTTTAACCTGCTTGTACTGGTGGGAACGGTAAAAATGGCAGACCGCGTAGTACGCGAAATGATGGGTCTTTAATTTGAAGGAGGAAATACAATGATTCAAAATAATGTAATTCGCAGCGATGATCCCCGGGCGGTGGAAAAGCTGCAAGCGAAGCTCGATAAACTGACTAAGCAGCACACGCGTATGAAGGAGATCAACGCCTACTTCAAGAAACACGCCACGGCGCTTGGTTGTCCCGGCCTTTCGGACGCGGAGGCGGCCAAGCTGGACGAGCGTGTGCAAACCGGCTATTCGTGGGAAAAGCAGCCCTATCCGTCTTATATACTCAGCGGCAACACAGCGGAAATGCGCAGACTTAGGCAGCGCATTGAGGAGGTGTCCCGAACACAAAACACGGAATATGTAGGCTGGGATTTTCCGGGCGGTCATGCCGAGGCAGACAAGGAAGATAATCGCCTGCGCCTGTATTTTGACGGAAAGCCCACGGAGGAACAGCGAAGCAAGCTAAAATATAACGGCTTCAAATGGGCACCGTCTGTCGGCGCATGGCAGCGTCAGCTCAATGACAATGCTATTTATGCTGCCTCGCGGCTGGATTTTCTCCGCCCGGAGAGCGGTGAAAGCCCCACGGCGCTCCAACCGAAAGCACCGGCTAAAAGCACACCGGAGAGAGGATAACGACTATGGAAATCAAGATTAACCGCGAGATACGCGAATATAAAGAGAATATGTTTTTCGGGCTGTCGCTGCGGCAGCTCGTTTTTTCTGTGCTGGCCTGCGGTGTTGCCGTCGGTATTTATTTCGGTCTGCGGAATGTGCTGGGTACGGAAACGGTCAGCTGGCTGTGTATCCTTGGTGCGGCTCCCTTTGCTGCCATGGGCTTTGTAAAATACCACGGCATGACGGCGGAAAAATTCGTGATCGCATGGGTACGCTCAGAATTTCTGATCCCCAGGCGGCTGACCTTCAAGCCGAAGAATTTATACCGCGAAGCCATGCAGGAAGCGCACGCCAAAGCCCAAAAACGACACTGACATTGGAAACTTGGATGCATTTTACCCTAAGTTCAAAACGACATCCGACCACACCCGAAGGAGGCAAAAATGCTGAAAACACTGAAAAACATCCGCCGCAGAGATACGGATAAATATATGATCCCTCACAGCGTGCAGGAGGTGATCCCCATCCGCACGGTCTGGAAAAGCGGCATTTTGCTTGTGGGGCAGAACCGCTATAGCCGCACCTGGCAGTTTTCCGACATCAACTACGCGCTGGCCGGCGAGGAAGATCAGAAATCCATGCTGCTGGGGTACAGCGCCCTGCTGAACCTCTGCGACAGTAACGCCGACACCAAGTTGAGCATCGTCACCCGAAAGCTCAACCGCCGTGATTTTGAGGAATACATCATGATTCCCTATGAAAACGACGGCCGCGACCATTACCGCAAGGAATATAACGATATGCTGCTGGAAAAAGCATCCCACGCCAGCGGTATGATCCGCGACCTGTATATCACGGTGACGATCACACGCAAAAGCTATAAGGAGGCCGAAAGTTATTTCGCCCGCACCGGTTCAGAGTATACGCTGGCGCTCTCCCGCCTCGGCTCGCGCTGCACGGAGCTGGATATGATGGATCGGCTGCGCATTCTGCACGGCTTTTTCCGTCACGGCGAGGAAGCGGACTTTCATTTCGACCCAAAGCTGTCCATGAAACTGGGTCACAGCTTTAAGGACTACATCTGTCCGGACAGCTTTGAATTTGACCGGGACTGTTTCCGCATGGGCGACCGTTACGGCCGTGTGCTATTCCTCAAGGATTACGCCGCCTATCTGCGGGACGATATTCTCTCGGAGCTGTCCGGTATTGACCGGCCGATGATCCTGTCTATTGATGTGGTACCGATCCCCATGGACGAGGCGATCCGCGACGGAGAAAGCCGTCTGCTCGGCGTAGAGAGAAACATCGTGGACTTTTTACGCAAGCAGCAGCAAAACAACAATTTCTCCGGCACGATCCCATACGACATGGAAAAGCAGCGGGCGGAGATGAAGGAATTTCTTGACGACCTCACCTCCCGTGACCAGCGGATGCTTCTGGGCATGGTGACGCTGGTGCATACGGCGGACAGCAAGCAGCAGCTGGACGCTGACACCGACTACATCCTCACCTCTGCCACACAGCGGATGTGCCAAATGGCCACGCTGCGATTTCAACAGATGGACGGCCTGAACACAGCACTGCCCATTGGCGTGCGGAAAATTGATATTCTGCGCACCTTCACCTCGGAAGCGCTGGCGGCGCTGATGCCGTTCCGTGTGCAGGAGATCATGGAGCCAGGCGGCATTTATTACGGTGAGAACGCCATCTCCGGCAATCTGCTGCTGTGCAACCGTGCAAATCTGCTCAACCAATCCACCATCATTACCGGCGTACCCGGCAGCGGCAAATCTTTTTCGGCAAAGGAGCTGATCGTCTTTCTGGCGCTGGCCACGAAGGATGATATTTTGATCTGTGATCCCGAGCGCGAGTATTATGCGCTGGGTCAGGCGCTGGGCGGTGAGGTCATCCGCATTGCGGCGGGCAGCCCCGACCATATCAACGCCATGGACATGGTGGAGGGCTACGGCGACGGCGGCAACCCGGTAGTAGATAAATCCGAGTTTATCCTGTCCCTGTTTGAACAGCTTGACCGCGGCGGCATCGGCCCCTTGCAAAAGAGCATCATCGACCGGTGCGTAGACGCCGTGTATGCGGCCTATAAGCGCGGCGGCCCTGTCCCGACGCTTCGTGTTCTCCGGGAAAAGCTGCTGGCACAGCCGGAGGAAGAAGCCCGCGATCTGGCGCTGGCGCTGGAGCTGTTCACCACCGGCAGTCTGGATGCCTTTGCCCATGAAACCAATGTGGACACCCAAAACCGCATCGTTATCTATGACATTATGGATCTGGGGCGTCAGCTCAAAACCATGGGACTTCTGATTATCACCGATGCCATGCTCAACCGCGTGACGGAAAACTGGCGCAAGGGCAAGCGGACGCACCTGTTCATCGACGAATTTCATGTGGTCTTTCAGAATCCGTACAGCGCGGATTTCTTTGATTCCGCATGGCGTCGCTTCCGTAAACGCGGTGCCTATCCCACCGCCATTACGCAGAATGTGGAGTATCTGCTGGATTCCGTTCAGGCCAGCACCATGCTGTCGAATTCCGAAATGCTAATCCTGCTTAATCAGGCTCCCAGCGACCGGGAGAAGCTGGCAGCACTTTTGAACATTTCCCCGGAGCAGACCGGCTATATCACCAACGCCCCGGCAGGCTGCGGCCTTTTGCGCTACGGCGGCGCACTGGTGCCCTTCAAAAATCAGTTTCCGAAAGATACAGAGCTGTACCGCCTGATGACCACCAAACCGGATGAGAGCATTATTGTGGGAAGTAATACGAAATGAGAGGTGCACAGAAACATCATGGCGGATATTAAAACAAAAGAGTCGATTCGGGGCACGGTCAAGACCATTGACCGTGCTGCCGTTGTCTCTGAACGCATCAAATCTGCCGCCGTTCGCACCAAGGACACTGCGGATACCGCTGAAAAAAACGCCGCTCCTGCGGAGACTTCTCCGCAGGAGTACGGCGCACAGCAGATCAAAGATACCGTGCGCCAATGTGTGGCAGGAACCGAGGTTCAGCTGCAAAAACGCGGACGGCGCGGGTTTTCCGATGCGAAGCGCAATGCCGGTAAAGCACGGGACAACATTCAGAAATGCAAGGATGCGTTCAAGGGAACCCAGCCGAAAAAAGCCACACAGCAAGCGGTTCAGAAAGCCGGAAAGGGTACGCTCAAAACGGCACAGTCTGCCGGAAAGGGCTCCGTAAAGGGCGCACAGAAGGGGGTCAAAACCGCGCAGCAGACCGGGCGGGCAGCAGTAAAAACAGCGCAAACCACGGCTAAGACCGCCAAGGTGACGGCAAAGGCTTCCGCAAAAGCGGCGCAGAAAACCGTACAGGCGGCAAAGGCGGCAGCCAAGGCTACGGTACAGGCCGTTAAGGTTGCCGCAAAAGCCACCGTTGCGGCGGTCAAAGCGATCATTGCCGGAACAAAGGCGCTGATCGCCGCCATTGCCGCAGGCGGCTGGGTCGCGGTAGTCGTCATCCTTGTGCTTTGCGTGGTCGGGCTGATTGCCAGTTCCTGCTTCGGCATCTTCTTCTCCGGCGAGGATAGCGGCACGGGACAGACCATGCGGCAGGTGGTACAGGAGATCAACACCGATTATCAATCGCAGATCGACGCTGCAAAAGCAGGCAGCACCTATGACGAACTGGAAATGTCCGGCTCCCGTGCGGTCTGGCCGGAGGTGCTGGCCGTTTATGCGGTGAAAACCACTACTGACCCCGATGATCCGCAGGAGGTCGCCACGGTGGACGATAGTAAGAAAGTCATCCTCAAGGATATTTTCTGGCAGATGAACGACCTGTCTTCCCGCACGGAGAGCAAGACTGAGGATGTCATCACTGAAACCGACGACGGCCACGGAAACATTGTGGAAACCGTCACGACGGTCACACGCACCTATCTCTATATCACGGTCAGCCACAAGACCGCCGAGGAAATGGCTGAGCAATTCGATTTCACCGCCGACCAGCGGCAGCAGCTTTCCGAACTGCTTGCCGAGGAAAACCGCAAATTGTGGTCATCCGTTCTCTACGGCATCTATTCCGGGGACGATACCATCGTTACAGTGGCGCTGTCGCAGGTCGGAAATATAGGCGGCGGACCATACTGGTCTTGGTACGGATTCGGCAGCCGTGTGGAGTGGTGCGCCTGCTTTGTCAGCTGGTGTGCCGACCAGTGCGGTTATATCGACACCGGTGTCTGCCCGAAATTTTCCGGTTGCGGAAACGGCGTGCAGTGGTTTCAGGAGCGTGGGCAATGGCTGGACGGCTCCGCCAAGCCTGTTCCCGGCATGGTTATCTTCTTCGACTGGGACAACAAGGGTGGCTCCGGCCCCCAGGATGGGGAGGCTGACCATGTGGGCATCGTCCAGAAGGTGGAGGACGGAATCATCTACACCGTAGAGGGCAATTCCGGAAACCTCTGCCGGGTGAACCGCTATCCCATAGGACATTACGAGATTCTGGGATATGGTGTTCTGTGCCCGTAACAAAGAAAATGGTGTCACCCCATCGGGTGGCACCATTTTTCTGAAAAGCAACGCAACAAACGAATTGACGATAATGTGCTAAATAGTATAATGAATTTGTAGTAAACTCACGGAAAAGGAAAGCGTCTGTAGATTTCGTAAATTTACCCCATTTGCGATAGCGCTGCCAAAAGCTGTTGATATTGGAGCGTTTCCGGAAAAACTGACGGAGACGGTGACGGCGCAAATTCTGCGGCCAGCGCCGGAGCAAGGAAGCAAATGCTTTGGATCACCCGCATTTTGTGCTCCAGGGACGAATGGACATAGACTTGAAGTGTGGTGCGGACATCCGCATGACCCAGCATCTCGCTCAGGCTCTTTACATCTATCCCACGCTCCACACAGCGGGAGGCGTATGTGTGCCGCAGCGTGTGAAAATTTCGGTACGGGATACCCGCTGCTTTCAGCAAAGCCCGGTACTGATATTGCATTGTCCGTGGCTCCATCGGCACATTTTTCCCAGTCAAGAGATAGTTTTCGCCGTTGGGATGGGACTGGACCAGCTTTTGCAGAAGGGCGGCCATGTCCCCCGGCAGCGGGATAGTACGCCGGGCGCTGTCACTTTTGGGCGGCAGCACCATCAGACTGGTGCGGTCCCCACTGCGGATGCGCTGTACGGTTTTGCGGACATGGACTACCCCATTCCGCAGGTCAATATCCTTATATTGCAGAGCGCACAGCTCCCCAAGACGCAAGCCGGTGTTCAGTGTCAGCAAAATGCCGATACCGGTTGTCGTCGGTTCGTCCATGATCATCTGTGCCAACCGCTGGATCTCGTCCGGATAGAAGATGTCGATCTGCTTTCGTCGATACGCTGGCAGCTCCACAGTCATCCCCGGACTGGGGCAGTCCAGCTTTTTGGCGCTGTATCTCAGGATGGACTTCAATAACACCCCCACGTCTCTGGCGCTCTTCCCGGAAAGACCGTTTTTCTGTAACCGACGAAGAAATTCGGAAATTTGGTTCGCCGTCAGTTGGCTGAGAAGAACGGCCCCAAAAACGGGCAGAATATAGCGTTTCAGTACATAGGTGTACCTGGCAAGGGTGGACCGTTTCAAGTCATCCTGCTTGTCCGCAAGAAACCGCTCCGCAGCCTGATTCAGTGTGAGCGAGGAAGCTGCTACCGGCGCTTCTCGACAGGCGTCCAAACATTTCTGCCGTTTCGCACGGCACTCCCGATAGCTTCCGGCATAAACATAGCCGTACTCGGCCCGGCCGGAGGGCGACCGTCCCCGGATATACCGCCCCTCCCACCGGCCGTCTTTTCGCTTGTAAATGTTCTCTCCACGCTTCGGCATATAGGCTCCTCCTTGACGATGTATTTGACGGCGTATTTTACTTGCATTTCCCGTTTTGACCGATACAGTTGGCACAAATGCGCTGAAACCGAGTATAACTATCATGCGTATTTGTAATTTGCATGAGATTTTGCTAAATTCCGGCAATACGGTCATTGACTTTTGCGGTGAGTGCTGATATAATATAGATGGTTAGATAGATTTAGGTATCGCAAATGGGGTAAATTTACGAAACCCCATTTCCGGAATTCCTATTCTATCATTCCCCATCAAGCCTAAGTTGATTCTCGAAAATAAAATAATTGAATCCGATGATGCGACACGGCGGTCATCCGAGCCGGAAACGGCCAGGTGATTGCCTAAAAGGAAAGGGGTGTAATGCCCCATGCGGTCGGCACTGTAAGCGCAAGGATATGATCGAGGCGGGAAACCGCTGGGGCGAAAGCCCGTCATTGCGAGAAATCGTGAGAAGGTAGATCATGGACGCAGAGGAAAATCCTCGTGGCGCAAGTCAGTAGAATTGTGTAGTTTAGGATTCCGGGCAGCGGGCGCTCTCTCCGTGGTGCTATATGGCAGGAGTGTACGCTGATGACCCATTATGGGTTTATCGGCGTATTATTTTTACCATTTACGAACACGGAGGAGGTGTGCCCCTATGGGGAAGGTCGCAGGCGCTCAGAATTTTGATGGCAGGAACTGGCACGAACAGCATATCGCAAAGCGGACACGGGCGGCTCTGGACGAGCAGGACCGGGCCTTTGCGGAGCGTCATGCCGGGGATACGCTGGCGGAATTGGCCTGTTATCTGCGGCGCTGCGCCGAACATTGGGGACGGTCCCCTGCCCCATGTGAGATCGTCGGCGGAAGCTATATAGCAGAACGCTTTGGCAGTTGGTCAAACGCTCTGCGGGCGGCGCACCTGAATCCTGCGTACAGCCACCCGCACAACCGGTCGAATGGCCGGTATCAGCGGGAAAAGAAGCGCCAAATCGAGCTGTACCGGGTGGAGCGGGACGCCAAACGGGCGGAACGGGAAAAGAAAAATCTGGAGCGCCAGCGGGTCAACGCCGCACGGGCGGCGGCCAAGCAGGCGGACGAGCCTTGCGAAGCCGAGCCGACAGAGGCCGCTCTCTGAACGGCAAGCAATTTCGGTAAGCACGTTGCCAAAGCGGCAGCGAGTTTATAATAAAAATTCTCTAAGGAGGAAAACAACATGAAGAAAAGACTTTTGTCTCTGATCATGGCTGTCATGATGGTCGTTGTGCTGGTCGTCCCGGCCGCAGCTGCCACCACGGACACGACTAGCGACGGCACGGTGACCGTCTACGTCACCTACGGTATGTTTACCGAGGGTGGCTATGACACGGCAAAAAAAGCACCTGCAAAGCAAGCATACAACAGCGACGCAGCACCGACCTCGGACAAAATCAACGCAAACTTCTACATCAACGCTTATACCATGAGCATCAGCGACATCAAGGCCAACTACATGGAGACCACGCAGAGCCTGTATGGCGCACCTACCAAGAAGCCGGATTACTTCAAGGAGCCGAATCTGCTGGATGCCATTCTGGCTGCGTTCTTCGAAAATGGCATTGACATTACCGATTCCGACACCGTGTATGCGGGCTGGGATTCCAAGCCCGTCTACGGCAATCCTGGCGGATACATCAATTACGTTGCTCCGCAGTACCCCGTCTACAACGAAACAATCAAGGAGACGAAAGACGGTGTGCTGTACAATGTGTATAGTGGTGAAGGCTGGAACATTGCCTGCGGCACCGACGCATCCAACATCAAGGCTCTTGAAGCCTACGGCACCAGCACTGCTCTGGAAGACGGCATGATCATCGTCTTTGACTTCAGCGCATATCGTCTTTACGATACGAAGTAAGTTCTCAAGTTGAATAGCGGGATGGGGGCATTCCCCGCTCCCATCCCGCTATTTTTTCAGACTGTGAAAGAGTAGGTGATTTCTAACTTATGAAAAAACGCTTTTTGGCCGGACTGTTAGCAGCGTTTTTGCTGGTCAGCCTGCTGCCGGTAAGCGCCTTTGCTTCGGAAGATGAGCAGAATAGCGGGCAAACAACAGCGGAGCAGACGGAGGCGACGCAGGCCGCAGAAATACCGGAAGCTGAACCGGACACACAGGATGTCCCGGCAGAAGCAGCTTCGTCCGAGAGTTCGTCCGTCGATGTGACGGACTTTTCTTTTTATGCGGTGCGAACTTGGCAGTCAAAAGGTTACTACAATCAACGTTCGGAGAAGCAAATCCAGCTAACGGAAAAAGATGGAGAGTACATCGTATATGTGCCGGTAAACGGCATCAACAATATGGGAAAACAGTGGGATCTGCGTGTGCAGGCCCCGAAAGACTATACAGATACCTTTTCTCTGTATTATATCACTTATCGTGATCTTACCGATAAGGATGAGGGAACAACCAGCAAGAGTGATGTTGGTTATTCCGTAAATGCTATTTCTGAAACTTATACCACCGAGGACGGCGAAACCGTTCAGAGTGTTCAAACGAATCTGATACATACAGCAACAAACACGACCTTTAAGTGGTCTGATACCATGACCCTGACATGGACAAAGGATGGAGAAGAACAACACTGCAAGCTCCACATCGTGCCCTATTGCGATTTGGAGGAACCGACTCATCTGACCGTATCCACCATGAATGGGAATAAGATGGAGGGCTGCCCTCTGGCACAGGTGGACGAGAATACCTACCGGACCCGGGCTGTTCAGGGGCGTACCACGAATATTAATCTTGTACTTACAAAGGACCGGTTCAAAGCCACCATCAACGGTACAGACTACGAAAAAGGAAAGGGCTTTCCGGTAGATACCTCGGAAATCGGCACCAAGACCTATACTCTGGTCGTCAGTGACACCGGAGAGCAGGCCGAGACCCGAAGCTATGATATTATCATAGATACCATCAGTGAGGAGGATGATTTTACCCCCCGGCTGGACACCACAAAAACGACCAATGGCGGAAGCAACAAACTTTACACTATCAAGACCGCTGATCAGGCCGAATTGAAGATGGTACTGGATGAAGCGCAGGCACAGAAGGTACAGGCGGCAGGCGGCACCACCACCTACAGCTGGCAGATAAACAATGTAGAGGTCTCCACCTCGGACAGCTACACGATAGAGACAAAGTACAAGTTTTCTATGGTGCAGATAAAATGCTTCATCACCAATACCGTGGATGGAGCAGAATGGACCAAACAATTTTTTATCAATGTAAAGAACTCGGTGCCGGGAGCTATTGATTATACCCCTACCGTCATTGTGACCAACACCGGTACCGTTGAATATACCGTGGGACATCCCGCCGGTAAACTGGAAGCGACCGTGGTAAGAGATGCCAATACGCCCGGTGGCAGCCTCCTGCGCTACCAGTGGTACAGCAAGGCGGAAGGAGCCACCAAATGGACGGCAATTTCCAAAGACGGTACCGCCAGCGTGTACTATCCGCTGACCAACGAAGTGGGTACCACCTCTTATTGCTGTGTGGCCCGTGTGGCCTATGCAAATGCCAAAGTCCCCACCACCGTCCCGGAGGATGCCTGCGCCACCATCACCGTGAAAGCCCGTGAATGGGCCAAGGAAACGGGCATCACCGGCAGCGGCACGCAGGATGACCCGTACACTCTCAGCTGTCTGGCGAGTTTTGAAGCCGTGCGGGACGAGGTAAACGCCGGTATCCCCCTGAAGGGCGTTTACTTCAAAATGACGGCGGACGTGACCCTGCCTGCGGATTGGGAGCCTATGGGCGGCATCAAAGACCCCACTTATGTGGGTACCGACATGAACCGTGCAGATATGGGCCGCCAGATGAACCCATTCAGCGGCACGCTGGACGGTGACGGCCATACGCTGACCATTGCCAAGGGCGGCAAGCCTTTGCTGAAATATACCCGTGATGCCGTGATTAAAAACCTGAACATTCAGGGTGAGCGCATCGAGGGCAACGGCCTGCTGCTATACTACACCGTAGACTACGGCGAGGACGGCCTGTACAATACCGGCGTGCCCGATACCATCACCATTGAGAATTGCCATATCATCGGAAAAACCAATATTACGAAGTCCGGCTTCTTGGGCGGCTATGCCTCCGGAGCAAACCGGATCGTTATCAGCGGCTGCTCCGTTGGCGAGGATGTGGTCATTGGCTGCGACAAAGATCAGAGCCACATTGGGTCTCTGGCAGGTGACTTCAACGGGACCATCGTGAACTGCACCAGCGCTGCCACCGTTTACGGCGTAAGCCGTGTGGGCGGTCTGGTCGGTGCGAAGGGCCAGTCTATGGGCCTGTGCGATGTCATGAGCAGTTCCTTCACCGGCAAGGTCATCGCCACCGGCAACTATGTGGGCGGCATCATGGGCGTCGGCTATGTGGCAGAATCCGCCCCCAACTCCCCGTGGGCTCATGTCGTAGGCTGTTTTGTCAGCGGCAGTGTGGAAGGCAAGGACTATGTGGGCGGTATCACCGGCGGTGAACCCGGCGTGCTCCAGTGCTGGGGCAACGGCGCAGGTGTTATCAGCGACAATGTGTTCTACGGTACACTTTCCGCCACCTGTCTCTTATACACATCTGACGCTGCCGACGA
>ENA-OZHW01000454-OZHW01000454.1-human-gut-metagenome-genome-assembly--contig:-NODE-454-length-18599-cov-5.547886_pt1 | contig 18599 bp, 17 predicted proteins | sample MGYA00244050_ERZ653694 | MGnify/ENA primary metagenome ERZ653694 (study PRJEB26926, sample SAMN06165242) | human gut metagenome | biome: ENVO:00009003; feature: ENVO:2100002; material: ENVO:00002003...
CTATGTGCTGGCGGAGAAGTTCGGCGTGGACGCTCTGCGCTTCTTCCTGCTGCGGACCTTCCCCTTCGGCTCCGACGGCAACTTCTCCAACGAGCTGCTGATCCAGACCATCAACATGGACCTGGCCAACGACCTGGGCAACCTGGTCAGCCGCACCACCGCCATGGTGGAGAAATACTTCGGCGGCACCCTGCCCACCGAGCGGGAAAACAGCGACGCCGACGACGATCTGAAGCAGATGGCCTCCACCCTGCGGGACCGCTATGAGACGGAGATGGAGCACTTCCAGTTCCAGAACGCCCTGGAGCAGGTGTTCAAGACCATCCAGCGGGCCAACAAGTATATCGACGAGAACGCCCCCTGGACCCTGGCCAAGGACCCCGCCAACCGGGCCCGCCTGGCCACGGTTATGTATAACCTGCTGGAAACCATCCGCATCTGCGCCGTGCTGCTGACCCCCTTCATCCCTGACAGCGCGGAGAAGATCTTTGACCAGATCGGAGCCTGCCCGTGCTGCCGCACCTGGGAAAAGGCCAACGTGTGGGGCAGCCTGCGCCCGGACGTCACCGTCCGCAAGGGCGAGGCTCTGTTCCCCCGCATCGACGCTGAAAAGGCCCTGGCTGAGCTCAACGCCATCCAGGAGGCCCAGCGCAAGGCAGCCCTGCCCGCCCTGGAGCTGGAGCCCTATACCCAGGAGCAGGTGGACTTTGACACCTTCTGCCGGTCCGATTTCCGGGCCGTGAAGATCAAGAACTGCGAGGCCGTGAAGAAGAGCGACAAGCTGCTGAAGTTCACCCTGGACGACGGCAGCGGCACGGACCGCACCATCGTATCCGGCATCCGGCACTATTACCAGCCGGAGCAGCTCATCGGCAAAACTGCCGTGGCCATCCTGAACCTGCCCCCCCGGAAGATGATGGGCATCCCCTCCTGCGGCATGCTGATCTCTGCCGTCCATAAGGAAAAGGGCGAGGAAAAGCTGCACCTGCTGCTGCTGGACGACGCCATTCCCGCCGGCGCAAAGCTCTGCTGACATTGCTCATAAAAAAATTCCCGGTGCACCGCACCGGGAATTTTTTGCGCTTTCAAGGGGATCCGGGGAAATCAATACACCCGGGCAGGCTCCTCGCCGTTAAGCACGCGCAGAGCGCCCTGGGCCAGAGCCAGCAGCTCGTCCTCGCCGGGATACACGGTGATGGGGGCGATCCAGCCCACCATATCGGTGATGGCGTCCACAGTCTCCTTGCCGTAGGCAATGCCGCCGGTGAGGATGATCTGGTCCACCTGGCCCTTCATGACCACGGCCATGGCGCCGATCTCCTTGCTGATCTGATAGTGGAAGGCGTCCACAGCGCCGGCGATCTCCTTGTCGCCGTTGTGGGCGGCCTTCAGCAGGTCGCGCATATCGTTGGAGCCGGTATAGGCCACCAAGCCGCCGTGACCGGCCAGCATCTTGCGGACCTCACCGGCGGTGTACTTGCCGCTGAAGCACAAGCTCACCAGCTGACCGGTGGGCAGGCTGCCGGACCGCTCAGGGGAGAAGGGGCCGTCGCCGTCCAGGGCGTTCTGGGTATCCACCACGCTGCCGTGGACGTGGGCGCCGATGGAGCAGCCGCCGCCCATGTGGCAGACGATAAGGTTCAGGTCCTCATACTTCCTGCCGTGCTCCTTGGCATAGCGCTTGGCAACGGCCTTCTGGTTCAGAGCGTGGAAGATGCTGGTGCGATGGAACAGGGGATGGCCGGCATAGCGGGCCACGTCGGACAGCTCGTCCACCACCACGGGGTCCACAATGTAAGAGGGGATGCCCAGCTGGTCGCCGATCTCCCGGGCCAGCAGACCGCCCAGGTTGGAGGCATGCTGCCCCTGAACGCCCACGGTGCAGTCGCGGACCAGCCGGTCGCTGACGGCGTAGGTGCCGCCGCGGATGGGGGCCAGCAGACCGCCCCGGCCGGAAACGGCGGACAGGGTCGTAACGTCGAAGCCCTGGTCATCCAGGGCCTGCATCACCAGCTTGCGCCGCCAGTCCTTCTGGGCGGGGATGGAATCAAATTTGTCGATCTCCTCGGCGCTGTGACGCAGCGTCTTGTCAAAAAGCAGGGTTTCGTCCTCATAGACGCCGATCTTGGTGGACGTGGAGCCCGGGTTGATGACCAAAATTCTGTAAGACATGGGAATCTCCTCCTGTTGCATTGAATTGTTCCGAAAAAACAGCCGGATAACGACTTTATTGTATTATACAACAGTCGGTCAACCCATGTAAACTGTTTTTTCTCCTAAAACGAAACTTTTCCGGGAAAATGTTCAATTTTTACCGGGCGTTATTCCGCCGCAGGCCCGGGGATATCCCCCACGCCGTCCAGCACCAGCCGGGGGCGGTAGGGGAATTTGGCAATGTCCTCCCGCCGGGTAACGCCGGAGAGCACCAGCACCGTGTCCAGGCCGGTCTCGATACCGGCCACCATATCCGTGTCCATCCGGTCGCCGATCATCACCGCGTCCTCGGAGTGGACCCCCAGAATGCGCAGCCCCGTGCGCATCATCAGGGGGTTGGGCTTGCCCACGAAGTAGGCGTTCTGGCCGGTGGCCATTTCGATGGGGGCGATCATGGCCCGGCAGGCGGGAATGATGCCGTCCTCCGAGGGGCCGGTCAGGTCACTGTTGGTGCCGATGAGCTTGGCGCCCTTCAGCACCAGCCGCACCGCCCGCAGAATGTTTTCGTAGTTATAGCTGTTGCCCTCGCCGATGATGACGTAATCCGGGTCCACGTCGTTCATGGTGATGCCCTCGTCGTGGAGGGCCATGATCAGCCCCGCCCCGCCGATGACATAGGCGCTGCACCCGGGGGCCTGACTGCTGACGAACCGTGCCGTGGCCAGGGCGCTGGTATAGAAGCGGCTCTCGTCCACGTCCAGCCCCATGCGGCGCAGCTTCTGCTGCAGCTCCTTGGGGCTGCGCTCGGAGGAGTTGGTCAGAAACAGGAAGTTCTTCTCCTCCCGGTAAAGCCAGTCCACAAATTCCTTCACCCCCGGCAGCAGCCGGTTGCCGTGATAGATCACGCCGTCCATGTCGCAGATAAAGCCTTTTTTCTTTCGCAGCTGGTCCATAAGGTCCCTCCTATAGGATAAAATTTACCGATTTCCGCAGTTTTTCCGCCAGATCAGCGCCAGCCCCCGCAGCAGCAGACTGTCGTCGTGCAGGATCCTCCGGCGGCAGTAGGGGGTAATGATCCCGGACAGGCCCCCGGTGGCCACGGCAGTACAGGGCTGCCCCAGCTCCTCCTCCATGCGCTCCAGCAGGCCGTCGGCCATGGCGGCGGCGCCGTAAATGGCCCCGGCCTGAAGGCTGTCCTCCGTAACGGAGCAGATGACCTTTCCCGGCGGCTCCAGGGCAATGTCCGGCAGCTGGGCCGTGCCAGAGAACAGGGCGTGCAGGCTCAGCTTCACCCCGGCCAGAATCACGCCGCCCCGATAGCGGCGCTGCCGGTCCACCACCGTCACGGTGGTGGCGGTGCCGAAGTCGAACACCACCACCGGCAGAGGATATTCCGCCGCTGCCGCGGCGTCCGCCGCCAGCAGGTCTACCCCCAGGGCCTCCGGCTCCTCAATGGCGATCTCCAGCCCCGCCGGGGTAGTGGGACCCACCACCAGGGCCTCCAGCCCCGTAACGCTTCGGATGGCCCGGGCCGTTTCCTCCGTCAGCCGGGGCACCACCGAGCCGATGACGGCCCCCTCCGGGGCGTCATGGCCCGCCAGCACCTGCCTCACGGCGTCCTCGTGGGCCGCAAGGGGCAGCATCTCTCCCGAGGGGATGCGGCGCTGGGATACCACCCGGTCCCCGTGGTCCAGCAGGGCAAGAACAATGTTGGTGTTTCCGATATCGGCGGTCAGCAGCATAAAATTTCCTCACTTATACAGCGTTTTTAGCTTGGCCGGAAAGTTTGCGCTTTCCGGCCAAGCTGTGGTTATTTCAGGGCTTTTTCTTGGGAATGGTCACGGTAATGGTGGTGCCCTTGCCGGGCTGGCTCTCCAGGTCCAGGGTGCCGTGGTGATAGGCCACGGCATGCTTCACGATAGACAGGCCCAGGCCTGTGCCGCCGGAGGCCTTGGAGTGGCTCTTATCCACCCGGTAAAACCGCTCGAAGATCCGGGACTGGTGCTCCGGGGCGATGCCGATGCCGGTGTCCGCCACGGAGATCACGGCGTTTTCGCCGGCATCCGACACGGTGACCCGGACGCTGCCGCCGGGGACGTTGTACCCGATGGCGTTGTCGCAGAGGTTATAGATGGTCTCGTGCAGCAGACGGCGCACGCCCTCCGCCTGGACGTCCTGTCCCTCCACGGTGAGGCTGACCTGGCTTTTCTCGGCCTTGTCCCGCAGATCGGCGGCAATGTCCCGGCACAGAGCCGGGATGTCCACCTGCTCCCAGGGCAGGGGGTCCCCCTCGTCCAGCTGGGACAGACGGATGATGTCGCCGATGAGGGCCACCAGCCGCTGGGCCTCCCGGCGGATGTGGCCCACGAACCGGGGCAGGTCCTCCTGCTTCACCAGTCCGTTTTCAATCAGCTCGGCGCTGCCGATGATCCCCTGGAGGGGGGTCTTCAATTCATGGGAGACGTTGGCGGTGAACTCCCGGCGGCTCTGCTCCGCCGTCTCCTGCTGGGTGATGTCGAAGGCCAGCAGCACCGCGCCCAGCACGTCTTCGCCGGACCGGATGCGGGAGATATCGAACTGATAAATGCGGCCCGGGCGCTGCACATGGACCTCGCTGTGGCCGGAGGTCATGGCCTCCGCCAACGCGGCGCTGACGTCCCGGCTGCGGTCCACCGTCAGGAAATCCTGGCCCAGGCAGGTCTCGTCCGCCTCGAAAATCCGGCAGGCGGCGGGGTTGATGCTCAGCACGGCCCCGGCGTCGTCCAGCAGTACCAGGCCCTCCTGCATATGGGAGGTGATCTGTTGGAACTCGTCGGACCGGCGGCGCAGGTCCGTCAGCTGGCTGTCGATCTGCCGCCGCTGGACGTTGATGCGGCACAGCAGGGGGGACAGCTCCTCATAGGTGTCGTTTTCCAGGGGGTGCTCCAGGTCCAGGGCGTTCAGGGGCGCGGTGATGCGGCGGGACAGGCGGCCCGCCAGTAGGCCCGACAGGATCAGGGCCACCGCCGCCGTCAGCAGAATGGCCGGCAACATCCCCAGCAGCAGCATCCCCACGGTGGCCCGGCTGATGGAAATGCGCAGCACCGTTCCGTCCGGCATCCGGCGGGCATAGTAGCTGGTTTTTTCCAGCAGGGTGCTGGAATAGCGGGTGGAGTGGCCGGAGCCGGTGCGCAGGGCCTCTCGCACCTCGGTGCGGTCGCCGTGGTTTTCCAGGCTTTCGGCGTCCCGCTTGGTGTCGCACAGCACCGCCCCGTCCGGGGCGATCCAGGTCAGGCGGTAGCGGTCCGCCGTCAGCCCTTTCAGGTAATCCGTGCCCTCCGTCTTCACGGCGGCGGCTGCCAATTGCAGCTGATCCTGCAATTGGTTTTCCTGCACGGAGGCAAAATAGCTATACAGGCAGGTCATGACGATGGCCACCGCCGCTAAAAGCACGGCGGCAGCGGACACCATAAACGAGCGGAAAATTTTCTTGGTCATTCTTGTTCCTCCAGCCGGTAGCCCACGTTGCGGACGGTCTGGATGAGACTGCCGTAGGGGCCCAGCTTCTGGCGCAGCGTGCGGATGTGCATGTCCACGGTGCGGGTCTCGCCGTAATAGTCGGTGCCCCATACCTGGGCCATCAGCTGGTCCCGGGTAAAGGCCATGCCGGGGTGGGACAAAAACAGCCGCAGCAGCTCGTATTCCTTATAGGTCAGGGGCACCCGCCGCCCGTCGCAGGAGACGGTGTGGGCGTCCTGGTCCAGGACCAGGCCCGCCAGGTGCAGCAGGTGGGCGGGCCTGGCGCAACGGCGCAGCACCGCCTTCACGCAGGACACCAGCTCCATGACCCCGAAGGGCTTGGTCAGATAGTAGTCCGCGCCCAGGTCCAGGGCCTGGATCTTGTCATATTCCGCGCCCTTGGCGGTGGCCATGACAACGGGGATGGAACGGGTGGCAGGGGCGGCCCGCATACGGCGCAGCAGCTCCACCCCGTCCACACCCGGAAGCATCACATCCAGCACCACCAGCTCCGGCAGCTCCCGGGCCGACTCCAGCGCGGACCAGAAGGCCCCGCCGTCGGCGAAGCCCTGGGCCTGGAACCCGGTGGACTGAAGGGTGTATACCTCAATATCAAGGATGCTGGCGTCGTCCTCTACGCACCAGATCATGGGTTATCCCTCCTTGTGCTGGCCGGTGATGGAAAAAATCACCCACTCGGCAATGTTGGTGGCGTGGTCGCCGATGCGCTCGAAATATTTGGCGATCATCAGCAGGTCCAGGGCATACTCCCCGTCCGCGGGGTCGGCGGCGATGCGGGAGATCAGGGCCTGCTTCACCTGGCGGAAATAGGCGTCCACGGTGTCGTCGGCGGCCAGAACGGCCTCTGCCTTTATTGTATCATGTTTTACGAATGCGTCAACACTTTCTGTCACCATGGAGATGGTGGCCCGGGCCATCTGGCAGAGAATGTCGTCATGCTCGGCGGTGCGGCCCTTCAGGAAGGTGACGATCTCGGCGATGTCCTGGGCCTGGTCGCCGATGCGCTCCATGTCGGTGATCATTTTCAGGGCGGCGGAGATCTGGCGCAGATCCCGGGCCACCGGCTGCTGCTGCAAAAGCAGCTTCAGGCACAGCGACTCGATGGTGCGCTCCTTCTGGTCGATCTCCGTGTCCAGGGGACCCACCTGGGCGGCCAGGGCGGGGTCTCCCTCTGTCAGGGCCTGGGCGGCCAGGGCGATGACCTCCTCGCACAGGGCGCCCATCTCGATGAGCTCCCGGTTCAGCAGCGCCAGCTGCTGGTCAAACTGTCTTCTCATTATCCGAACCTCCCGGTGATGTAGTCCTCGGTGCGCTTGTCGGTGGGGTCGGAGAACAGCTGCTCCGTTTTGCCGAACTCCACCAGCTCACCCAGCAGGAAAAAGGCCGTATTGTCGGAAATGCGGGCCGCCTGCTGCATGTTGTGGGTGACCATGACCACGGTGTAATGCTCCTTCAGCTCCAGGGCCAGGTCCTCGATCTTGGAGGTGGAGATGGGGTCCAGGGCGCTGGTGGCCTCGTCCATCAGCAGCACCTCCGGCTCCACGGCCAGGGCCCGGGCGATGCACAGGCGCTGCTGCTGGCCGCCGGACAGGCCCATGGCGCTTTTCTTCAGCCGGTCCTTCACCTCGTCCCAGATGGCGGCAGAGCGCAGGGAGCGCTCCACAATGTCGTCCAGCTTGGCGTGGCTGCGGACGCCGTGGGTCCGGGGCCCATAGGCCACGTTGTCATAAATGCTCATAGGGAAGGGGTTGGCCTTCTGAAACACCATGCCGATGCGCTTGCGCAGCAGGGTGGGGTCCACCCCGGCGTCATAGATGTTCTTTCCGTGGAAGTCCACCTGCCCCTGGATCTTCACGGAGGGGATCAGGTCGTTCATGCGGTTCAGAGTCCGCAGGAACGTGGATTTGCCGCAGCCGGAGGGACCGATAAAGGCGGTGATCTGCCGCTCCGGGATGGCGACGGATACGTCGTGGAGGGCGTGGTTCTGCCCGTACCACAGATTCAGGCTCTTGGCCTCAAGAATGGGTTCCATAGCAATGCCTCATTTCTTTCGCAGCTTCCGCCCCACCAGGGAGGCGGACAGGTTGATCAGCAGGGTCAGCACCATCAGAATGGCGGCGATGGAGAAGGCCAGGGCCGTCTCGCCGCCCTCGGTGGCATAAACGTACAGGGCCACGGTCAGGGTGGCGGAGGAGGTGTGCAGAGCCTTGACAAAGCCCACCAGCTCCAGGCCGAAGCCCGCCGTATACAGCAGGGCGGCGCTTTCGCCCACAATGCGGCCCACAGCCAGGATGCAGCCGGTGACGATGCCGTCCACGGCTCCGGGCAGCACCACCGTGCGGATCATGTGCCATTTCCCGGCTCCCAGGCCCAGGGCCCCCTCCCGATAGGACTGGGGCACGGTTTTCAGGCTCTCCTGGGTGGTGCGGACGATGGTGGGCAGGATCATCACCACCAGGGTCAGGCCGCCGGCCAGGATGCCTGCCTGAAGGTTCATCCGCTGGACGAACAGCAGCATGCCCACCAGGCCGAAGATGATGGAGGGGATGCCCGTCAGGGTCTCGGCGGCGAACTCGATAACGGACACCAGGCGGCGGTTGGACGCGTATTCCGTCAGGTAAATGGCGGCCCCCACTCCCAGGGGCAGGACGATGACCATGGCCACCACGATGATATACAGGGTATCCAGAATGTTGGGCAGGATGCCCACGGTGTTCTTGATATAGCTGGTCTGGCTGGTCAGCAGGGACCAGGTGATGCCCGGCACTCCGCGATAGAAGATATAGCCGATGAGAAACAGCAGCAGGGCACAGGTCAGCCCCGCGCACAGCCATACCAGGCCCCGCAGCCCTCTGTCATACAGACGGCGGCGGGGCGACAGCTTTTCCTCCATGGGTCAGTCCTCCTTCCTTTTTTTGATGAACACGTTGAGAAATACGTTGATGAGCATAATGAACAGAAACAGCACCAGGCCGATGGAGAACAGGGCCTGCTGATACAGGCTGCCCACCGGGGCATAGGACATGCCGGAGATGATGCCGGTGGTGAGGAACCGGACGGACCGGAACAGCCCCGGCATATTGGCCACATTGCCTGCCACCATGATGATGGCCATGGCCTCGCCGATGGCCCGGCCCACGCCCAGCACCACGGCGGTGGCCACGCCGCTGCGGGCGGCGTGAAGGCTGACGCGGAAATACGTTTCGGCGGCGGTGGCTCCCAGGGCCAGGCTGGCCTCCTCATACTCCCGGGGCACCGCCCGCAGGGCCGTCTCCGACACGTTGATGATGGAGGGCAGCACCATAATGGACAGCACCAGGATGGCCGCCAGCAGACAGGCGCCGGACCCCAGGGAGAAGGTGGTGCGGATCAGCGGCACCAGCACGATCATGCCCACCAGGCCGTATACCACCGACGGGATACCCGCCAGCAGCTGCACGGCGGTGCGGATCACGGCGGCCACCGGGGCTGGGGCCAGCTTGGAGAGGAAGATGGCCGTCATCAGGCCGATGGGCACGCCGATGACCATGGCCCCGGCGGTGCCGTAAACAGAGGTGAGGATAAAGGGCAGAATGCCGTATTCCGCGCCGGTGGTGGTGTTGGTGGGGTCCCAGACCTGGCCGAACAGAAATTTGAACAGGCCGATCTGGCGGATGGCGGGCAGGCCCGAGAGGATCAGGTACACGCTGATGACCAGCACAAAGCCCACGGCCACAATGCCGCACAGCAGGAACACCAGGTGGATCACATTTTCCAGGGCCTTACGGGCCCCTGTATTCTTTGAACGCATAGTCGGTTCCTTTCTTGTCCGGAACGGGAAATGCCCCTGGCCCGGGATTCGGGTCAGGGGAGGCTTCCCGGGGTGGTTACTTGGCCACGGGCACCGCACCGGCGTTCTTGATGAGGTCGGAAGCGGCGGCAGAGGTGGCGAAGTCAAAGAAAGCCTGGGCAGCGGCGGAGAGAGTAACGCCTTCCTTGGTCACCAGCACGAAGGGGCGCTGGATCTGGTAGCTGCCATCCAGGACGGTGGCTTCGGTGCAGGCCACACCGTTCACGGTCAGAGCCTTGACGGCGGCCTTGCCTTCCACGGCGGACAGGGAGGCATAGCCAATGGCGTTGGGGTTGCCGGCAACAGCCTCAATGACGCCGCCGGTGGAGGTCAGCTCCTGGTCCAGCTTGCAGGAGTCCTTGGTGTCGGTGATGGACTCAAAGCCGTCCCGGGTGCCGCTGCCGGACTCACGGCCGATGCAGGAGATGGCGCCGGGGTCGCCGCCCACTTCGCTCCAGTCGGTGATCTTGCCGGTGAAGATGTCGGCGATCTGCTGAGCGGTCAGGTCCACGACCTTGCTGTCGGCGTTGACGATGATGGCGATGCCGTCCAGGGCCACGGTGGTCTCCTTCAGGCCGGCGGACTTCTCCTGGTCCTTCAGGGCCCGGGAGGCCAGGCCGATGTCGGCGGAGCCGTTCTTCACGGCCTCGATGCCTGCGCCGGAGCCGGTGGGGTCATAGGTGACGGTGACGCCGGGATTGTCGGTGGTGAACTGCTCCTTCAGCGCGCCGATGACCTTGTCCATAGAGGTGGAACCGTTGGTGGACACGGTGCCGGAGAGAGCGGTGTTGTTGTCGTTGTTCTCAGGGGTGTCATTGCCCTTCTGGCCGCAGCCGGCCAGGATGCCCAGCACCATAACGGCGCACAGGGCCATGGAAAGAAACTTTTTCATTTTTTCAGAATCTCCTTTCGATTCGCGTTTTGGAATTTCCTTGGTACAGCTCATAGCATACGGAGTGGATGTAAAGGGGAAAAGACGCGTTTTGTAAAGTCTGCGTAAAATGCGGCGGATCGGTGCCGGAGAGGACGGCATAGCGGTGATTTTTTCTTCTCGCGAAAATATTTCCCCCGCGAACCAATTCGGACCGGAAAGCTGCTGGTCATTTTGTATAAACGCCTTGCCGCGCCGTATGAATGTCCATAGGTCCGACGGAATGCGGCTTTCTTTTGTGACATAATTCACAAAAAGCCGCATAAAATGGGACTGTAAAATTGCCTGCTGCGAAACAGAACGACCCGGAGAGGAGGGGGGAGGCGTAAGAAATCGATTAAAGAAAGCGTGATGCGTGACAATACGGCGTTAAGGAGAGACTGTATCGCTTTACAGGGGAAAACACACATGGTAAAGTGACCATAGTCCCCTTTACCGGACATAAGGGGGACATCCATATGAGTAAGGAGAGAAAACAATGGAAGAAAGAAAAGGCTTTGGATCCAATTTCGGATTTCTCATGGCGGCCATCGGCTCAGCCGTCGGCCTGGGCAACATCTGGGGCTTTCCCAACAAGATGGGCGCCAACGGCGGCTTCACGTTCCTGATCATCTATCTGATCCTGGCTGCCTGCTGCGGCTTCATCGTCATGATGGGCGAGCTGGCCCTGGGCCGCAAGACCGGCCGGGGCGCCATCGGCGCATACAAAATTCTGTCCAGGAAGTTCAAGTGGCTGGGCTGGCTGGGCGTGCTGTCTGCCTTCCTGATTCTGGGCTTCTACTGCGCCCTGGGCGGCTACTGTCTGAAGTATGTGACCCTGAATGTGGGCAATCTGTTCCATGCCGGCTTCGGCACCGGCACCCTGGACGGCGCAGGCGTGTTTGACGCCCTGATGGCCAACCAGGGCGAGTGCGTGATCTACGGTCTGATCTTCGTGGCCATCACCATGGTCATCGTGATGGGCGGCGTCGGCGGCGGCATTGAAAAGGTCTGCTCCGTGGGCATGCCTGCCCTGTTCGTAATGCTGGTGATCTGCATCATCCGCTCCTGCACCCTGGACGGCGCAGTGGAAGGCCTGAAGTATATGTTCGTCCCCGGCTGGGCTCTGGCCAACGGCGTCATCAAGGAAGCGCCTAACTTCTTCTCTGTAGTATCCACAGCAGGCGGCCAGATGTTCTTCTCCCTGTCCCTGGGCATGGCGGCCATGATCACCTACGGCTCCTATCTGGATAAGAAGGAGAATCTTCAGAAAAACGCCATCATCATCGTGGTGATGGATACCCTGGTGGCCCTGATGGCCGGTCTGTGCGTGATCCCCGGCCGTTTCGCCCTGGACCCCACCGGCAATCTGGGCGGCCCATCCCTGCTGTTCGTCACCATGCAGAACGTGTTCGACCGCATGGGCGGCGCAGGTCCCGTTTTCGGCATTCTGTTTTATCTGCTGGTGGTATTTGCCGCCGTCTCCTCCTCCATTTCCCTGCTGGAGGCCGTGGTGGCCCACTATGTGGACCGTGCCCGGGACCGGGGCAAGGGCGACAAGCGGAAGCCTTACTCCGTGCTGGCCGGTATTGCCGCCGGTATCCTGTGCGTCATCGTGTGCCTGGACTCCCTGGGCAGCGCCGGCATCTCTCCCGCTGATATCCTGGGCATGCGCGGCACCATGGAAAAGCTCCCCACCTGGAGTGCCGACTGGCTGGACTTCTTCGACTGCATCGCCGAGGGCATCCTGATGCCTCTGGGCGCGCTGCTGATGAGCATCATGTACGGCTGGGAGATCGGCCCGGGAGTTGTCCGGGACGAGATCGAGCACGACGAGGGACACAAGATGTTCGGCTACACCTTCTTTAAGATCTGCATCAAGTACGTCACGCCTGTGTGCATGGTGCTGGTGCTGTATGGCCAGATCAAGGAGTTCTTCTTTGTATAACGCCTGCTAAAATCCCAAAAGAAACCGGAATGGACCGGCGGCTATAGCCGCCGGTCCACAGCTTGTCAAAAAAGGGCGCCGCCCCTTTTTGACAAAAGGCTGGCCCAATGGAGTTGGAGGGACTTCATTTTCCGGCAGATGCGCGCTTATTTTTCGAGACTCTCTGCCTAATGCTTTTCTTCTGCTCCGAATACGCCAGAAACCCGGCTGCGGCATAATGCGCAGCCGGGTTTCCCGATAGATGGTACTATGTTCTTTCCTCCAAATGTGCCTCCTTCAGTTCAAGGATTTTATCGTATAGAGGAAGAAGCTCCGGGCTCACCTTGTGTTCGATGCTGATGACGGTCAAACCGTCCGTCCGGAGCAAGTGCGACAAGATTTTCTGGCTGCTGCCCTTATCCATATTGGCAGTGGCTTCGTCCAGGAAGATGACCCGCTTATTCTCGGTCAGCACCCGGGCCAGCGCCAGCTTTTGCCGCTCTCCGCCGGACAGATTGCCCTTCGTGTTCTGGAATACCTGGTCCAGATCATGGGATGCAAGAAAGGCATCCATTCCCAAGGAATGCATCACAGAAACGGCACGTTCCTGCAATGCAGGGCGATAAAGCGTGACATTCTGGAGAAACGTATCGTCAAAGATAAACGCGTCCTGAAGCACGACGCCGATCTGGTCATAAAGAGCGGGCCACAGCCGGCGGATGTCTGTTCCGTTCACCGAGATACACCCCTCATACTCTGTTTCCAGCCCGGTCAGCAGCTTGAACAGCGTGCTCTTGCCGCTTCCGTTTTCGCCTAAAATCAGGTATTTCTTCCCTGCCTCGAACCGATAATTCGCATGGGAAAGAATGACCTTTTCTTCATGCCGGAAGGACACATTGTCAAGCTCCATGTACTCAATCGTGGGAGCTGCTGTCAACGCCGCAGCGCTGTCAGGAACAGACAGCAGCTGCTGGATCTTCTGGCGAATACCGGTGACACTCCGCATTTCCGATATCTGATAGGAAATGCTGTTGGTGGGGATCACCAGCATTTCCGATAATTGCAGCGCACCCACCAAAGCGCCCACGGACAGCCGCCCCTTGGAGATCTCGTAAATGCTGAATCCCACCATCACGGCCTCGCCGATATAGGACAGCAGGCCGATGATCATATTCACCCGAATTTTTGTTTTCGCCTTGGCAAACTCTGCGTGGGCGGCTTTCTCGTTGTCCTGTTCCAGCGTTTGCAGGTATTCCCGCTCTATGTGGTTTACCTTGATGGTGGGGTACCCGTGGATCAGATTGCCGATCATGACATTGAGCTTTTCCAGGGCCATCGTATAGAAATTGGTCCGTTTTTCCAGTGCCTTCCCCTGCACGGCGGAGGCCACAATGGGGCACACGGTGGAAACGATGATGATCATTGCCAGATAGCCGTTGATGTACAGCAATGCGATCACACAGGTGATCAATACCAGAATGCTGTAGGCCAATTCCAAGCGGGTGACATAGTAGCTGTCCACCAGCATCTCGATCTCATTGTTCAGCGTGGTGACATAGTTCTGCCCCTGCTCCTCCTGGAATTTCCGGGGCGGCATATAAACAATATGCGCCATGACCTTCCGCTTGAGACTGAACAGCCTGCTGTTCCGATATTTCCCCGTGCTGAGCTGCCGGGCCGTCTCAAACAAAAGGATTCCCAGGATGCTGGCAGCATAGCACAGAAACATGGTAAGTGTGCCGCCTGCGCCCGCATCCACCGCATCGATGGCATTTTGAAGATAGATCGGTTTCAGCGAGGTGCAAACAGCCAAAAGTACCGATGAAATCACGACAATAAAAACCACGGTTTCGCCTCCTATTCTGACGGGCTGCCGCTATGGGTCCCGGATATTCTGGTATATCCGGCAGATCGGGGCCCATCGTTTGCGAAGGCCCCCAGCCTTCGCCATTTTTATCATATCATAATATGAAAAAAAAACAAGAGGATTGTTTTGCAATAGTTGAGTCAGTTTTTTAAAACGAAAGCCCTTCACGCAGCGGCGGCTGAAGTCACGGAAATGGACGCAGCTCCATTTGATTTGAGAAACACGCTCTGCCCGTGGCCGTTTTTTCGTGAATGGCCGGGACATGGACGCCATGAACAGAGCTTTCCTTTATGCGCTCCCCGGGAAAACAGCTCTGTATTCTATCAAGGCCCAAAAAAATTTAAAAATTTTGAAAAAATATGGTTGCAAAATCCCCGCTGCGGTGTCTACTAAACGGAGGGGACATGAGACCCCCCAAAAATAGTGGGATATCCTGTGCGGGGACTGACCCTCTCCTGTGCAGCGTCCATAGAAAGCACCGCCGAAGGCAAGCCTTCGACGGTGCTTTTCTTGCGTATGAATGAAAATGGATAACCCATGCCTATGCATATACAGATATACAGGCTGTATTTTTTGCGCCGGATTATCACAAATTGTATTGGAGAATCAGAACTCCGGGGCCCCGGGCTGCATCTGCTGCTTTACCCGGCGGCCGGTGGGCGTAGCGGCCAGGCCGCCCAGGGCGGTTTCCCGGAACTCCACAGGCATGCGGCGGCCCACCTCGCCCATGGCGTCGATGACCTCATCCACAGGAATGCGGCTCTCGATCCCGGCCAGGGCCATATCCGCCGCGCTGATGGCATTTACCGCGCCGATGACATTGCGCTTGACACAGGGAACCTCCACCAAGCCGGCCACCGGATCACACACCAAGCCCATAAGGTTTTTCAGGGCCATGGCCACGGCGTGGCCGATCTGTTGGCCGGTGCCGTCCCGCAGGGCGACCAGGGCCCCCGCCGCCATAGCGGAGGCAGTGCCGATCTCCGCCTGGCAGCCGCCGGAGGCGCCGGCGATGCAGGCCTTATAGGCGATGACCGCGCCGATTCCGCTGGCCACATACAGGGCCTCCAATATCCGGTGCTGGCTCAGCTCCTCGTATTTGCAAAGGGGCAGCAGCACCGCCGGCAGCACGCCGCAGGCCCCCGCCGTGGGAGCCGCTACGATGCGGCGCATGCAGGCGTTGGATTCCGCCATGGACAAGGCCTCGGCAATGACCTCGCTGACGTAGCCGCCGGACATGGCCCGTCCCCGGATGGAATACTGCCGCATTTTCAGGCCGTCGCCTCCTGCCAGACCGCTGACGCTGCGGCGGCGGCCGGTATAGGTGTCCGCCGCGTCCACCATATATTGCCAGGTGGTCAGCATTTTCGCCATGGACTGCTGGCGGGTCACCTGGCGCTCGTCCATGTCCGTCTCCAGCACAATCTCCCAGAAGGGCTTGTGCTCGGCCTCCATGCGGTCAAAGATTTCCTTCATCGAATCCAGAGACATCGTCATCGTCCTCCTTATCGTAATAGGTCACGGACAGGATGCCCGTCAGCTCCGACAGAAACGCCACCTGATGGGGCTTGATATGCTGGTCGGTTTCGATGACCATCAGGGCATCACCGCCCCGTTTGTGGCGGCACAGGCTCATGTTGGCCACGTTGATGCGCAGCTGGTTCAGCACCGATGTCACCGCCGCCACTGCGCCGTTTTCATCCTGATTGCGGATGACCAGGGTGTTGAACATGCCGTCGAAGCTGACGTCGATGCCGTCCACCTTGTTCACCAGGATGCGGCCGCCGCCTACGCTGCATGCCTGAAGCTCCAGCTTTTTGCCGCCGGCGTCCCAGGTCTCGATAACAGCGGTGTTGGGGTGGGCGTCCCGCAGCTCCACAGTGTCGATGGTGTAGATCAGTCCTCGCTTTTTCGCCTCCTGAAAGGCAAAGGGAATGCGCAGGTCGTCGGGCTTCATGCCCAGCAGCCCCGCCACCAGGGCGCGGTCCGTGCCGTGGCCGGGGCCGGTCTCGGCAAAGGAGCCGTGCAGATGGATTCTGGCCTCCACCGGCTCGTCGCCCAGCAGCGTCCGGGCCATGCTGCCGATGCGGACCGCTCCCGCCGTGTGGGAACTGGACGGGCCCACCATCACCGGGCCCAGAATATCGAAAATATCCAGCATGTGATCGTCCTCGCTTTCTCTGTGCAATCAAAGTCATCATAGCACATTCCGGCAGAAAAAGCGAGGGGTGTTTCCATTTTTTTGCGGCCTGCTGTAGGACTGCAAGCCTATCGGGAAAAAGAGTTGCAAACGGAGTCAGAGTATGGTATAATAATATCAATTGATGTTGAATCAACTGTAATGTGATCAACGTGATATTTTTGGAAGCTCCGGCCGTTTCGCCCGCTGAAAATGTCCGCCGCACAGGGCTTTGAGCAGGTTCGGATTTCACAATTTCATATCGTTCTTGCGTGTTTTTCTTGCATTCTTCCGGAGCAAGGATTACACTTGAGATATACGGAGAGTTGTCCGAGAGGTCGAAGGTGCGACACTCGAAATGTCGTGTTCCCAAAAGGAACCTAGGGTTCGAATCCCTAACTCTCCGCCAAAAACCCAGTCATATCAAGGCTTTTGCCCATATGACTGGGCTTTTCTTTTCTCTCAAGGTCACATCGGCGTGCATGATTTTCGGCAAGAGCTCAAGTGTGCCAGCCGGTCTGCCCTGTGTCCGGCAGAGTCAGGATATTGTCCATTACATTAAAAACATAGCCGTCATACTTTTTGCTGTAGCAATTTCCGCATACGCGCCGATTCTCCTTTTGCTGCTCCCTCAGCGCCAGCAGTTTTTCCCGGATATTGCTGACCAGCGGCAGGGAGCGCAGGCTGGATTTCGTCTTGGCACGGTCGGCGCAAACGATTTCACATTTGCCGTCTATCTTTGCGTTGGTTACAATGTGCTTAATGGTGATGGTGTCCCGCTCAAAGTCGATGGCGTCCCATTTCAGCCCCAGCGCCTCGCTGCGGCGCAGGCCGTAAAAGGCGGTCATCTGAATCAGCAGGGAGTACGAATAATCCTTGGACGCTTCCAGCAGCCTCTCCAGCCCCTCCTGCCGGTAATAATCTGCAATGTACCGCTGCTTCTTGGGGCGCTCCACCTTGTCGGCGGGGTTGACGGGAATCAGGTCCATTTTGACGGCGTATTTCAGCGCCTTGTGGATATTGGCGTGATAGTGGATCACCGTACCGGGCGACACGGTTTTCAGCTCATGCAGATAAAAGCTCTGAATGTGCTTGGCTTGGATTCCGTCCAGCGTCAGCCCGGTGTTTCGGAAATACGGTGCGATCTTTTTCTTTACCATCTGCGTGTAAGAGGAAAAGGTGGTCTTTTCCACCGAGCTGCGGATAATCTCCAGCCACAGCTCCATGTAGTCGGCAAACAGCATATCCGAGGAGATGTCCTCGTTCTCCTTGCTCACAACCGGCGGGACAAAGCTCTTGCGGGTGTCCAGCAGCAGCTTCTCAGCGCGGCGCTTGTTTCCCTTTGCGAGAAGTCCTGTGGGAATCCACGGCTGCCTGCGCTTGCCGTTGGCATCCGTGTAATTCAGCACCATGTAGTAATTGTCGTTTTTTATTTGCAGGTGTCCTGCTATCATAAACTCTACCTCCTTTGCGGATAGCACATGAACGGGCACCCTTTCGGACCGTTTTTATTATACGCCCGGCGGGAATGCCCGTCCAATGTGCCATACAGGTTCAAATCCCGGCTACGCCGCCGGCTGCGGATTTCCCGCCGAGAGTGCGTAGCGGATCACATTGATTTTCGGTACGCGGTATGCATTGCCGATTTTCATACCGGGGATGTCGCCGTCGCCGATCAGCGCATAGGCCAGATGACGGCTGATGCCCAGCATCGCCTGCACCTGCGCCACATTTACAATGTCGGGGTAGTCCGTGAACATCACCTCATACAGGGTCTGAATTTCCATCTTGGTCATTGCAAATCTCCTTTCACCGGGCATCCCGGTCTTTGCGCTGCCGCGCCAAGTGTTTGTTATAAAAATCCATGGCCTTGACAAGCGTCTCGGTCATCTGCTTCACGGAGGTGTCCGGGCGGAAAAAGCTGCGGAGCTTGTCTACCGGCACCTTCACATATTCCACCTGATTGCCCTTAACCTCGGACAGAAGCTGCAGCACCGCATCGTCCGTGAATGTCTGCTCCTCGCTCATGCGCCGCAGCCGCCGGGCCTGAGACAAGGACGGCGTTACCTCATCGCTGTCCATCACGGAGAAGAGCATTTCCTGCTCAGACGGCTGCAAATAGGACAGCTCCACCGCCGGAGTCAGGGCGATCTTGCCCTCGTCCACCAGCTTCAGGACTGTCTCTTATACACATCTGACGCTGCCGACGACTAG